>JAEIGA010011490.1_pt1 | contig 13444 bp, 13 predicted proteins | sample 9270691 | NCBI WGS metagenome assembly JAEIGA01 (sample SAMN17057246, study PRJNA624740) | gut metagenome | biome: biome; isolation source: fecal sample | host: Bos grunniens | place: China: Xizang | collected 2019
AGTTTGAGGTTGAAACCTACGATGAGGTAATTACGCCGACGCGAGAAGGTATCATTGCCTACCTATCTTCAGGTCAAATCAAAGGTATCGGTCCTAAGATGGCTGAAAAAATCTTCAATGCTTTCGGTCTTACAGCGCTTGAGGTTCTGGATAAGGAACCGGAACGACTGCTTACTATTTCCGGAATCAGCTCTAACAAGCTGAAGAAGATCTGCGACTCCTACATGGCCAATCGAGGTGCCCGTGACGTGGTGGCGTTTCTGTCACCACACGGTATCACACCGAGCCGAGCCGTGAAGCTTTATAAGGAGTACGGTGAGAAAACGATGGAGATCGTAAAGAACCATCCGTATCAGTTGTGCGAGATTGCCGGTATTGGTTTTAGGACCGCCGACAAAATTGCAATGAGTATGGGATTTGACCTACTTTCAACTGAACGTGTGGACGAAGGAATTCTTTACACGCTCACCGATGCAGAAGGCAAAGGAAATCTTTGTATGGAAAAGCACGCATTCGTCAAGGCTTGCCTGAAAATACTCGACACGCCGCAGCTCACTGAGGATATGGTGGCAAATCGTGCTGCCAGACTCATTTATAGCGGAAAACTTGTTTCTTACCAAGGGAATGTTTATCGCAGTAAAACAGCCTATGCCGAAAGCAACCTGGCTGAACTGCTATCCCGGCAGATGCGCAGTGCCAGGAGCCATTCATATGGTGATTTGGAAGCTGACTTGGATGCTGAAGAGCTTCGCTTGAAGCTGAAATTGGCACCTGAGCAGCGTGAGGCTGTGAAGATGGCGTTGACACAGGGCTTATCAGTCATTACCGGTGGACCCGGAACCGGAAAGAGCATGATTCTTCGTGCCATTCTTGATATCTACCGTCGTTATAATCCACGCAAAGAGATCTGTTTGTGTGCTCCTACCGGGCGTGCAGCTCGAAGGATGGAGCAATCAACCGGTCTTGAAGCATCAACGATTCACAAAGCGTTGGGGCTTATGGCGGGAGAAGACGGAGATTACGGAGAGCCGACTGCACTGGAAGCCGATATCATCCTTGTGGATGAGGTGTCAATGATGGATATTCATCTTGCTGGAAGACTTCTCGAAGCGGTAAAGGCAAATGCACAAATTGTTCTGATTGGTGACTCGGACCAGCTTCCGTCTGTCGGTCCCGGTGCGGTGCTCAGCGAGATGATCGCCAGCGCACGTATCCCGGTTGTCAGACTGGACAGAGTGTTCCGCCAAACCGATGGCAGCCGCATTGCAGTGAATGCGAAGCTTATAAGACACGGCAATCTCAGTCTGGAGTACGGAAGTGACTTCAGATTTGTAGACTCGGCAAATATGTCAGACTCAGCTAACCGTATTGCAGAACTGTATATGCAAGAGGTGGCCAAACACGGTGTAGACAACGTGGCTCTCTTAAGTCCATACCGTCAGAAAACAGAGACCGGTGTAAACGCTCTTAACGAACTGCTTCGAGAGATGGTCAATCCACCTGAGGCAGGCAAACAGGAAGTAACCTGCGGTAAGAGAAAGTTTAGAACCGGTGACAAGGTCATGCAAATCAAAAACTTCGAGGACGTCAACAATGGAGATATCGGATATATCCGCAACATCTTCAAATTTGGAGACGAAGCAACGGTCGTTATCGATTTCGGTGACGGTCGCACCAAGGAGTATGATTCCAGTGAGCTCGATATGATCGACCTGGGATATGCATCGACCATCCACAAATCACAGGGCTCCGAATACAAGTCCGTGATTATCAATCTGCAGTGCGCTCATCACATTATGCTGACAAGACCCCTTGTGTATACTGCAATCACCCGTGGCAAAGAAAGGGTCATTATCGTCGGTGAACGTAGAGCATTATGCATTGCAATAAAGAAAACAGATACCGAAAAACGAGGTACCTGTCTGGCACATCGCCTGCAGGAACTCGCATAACCGAAAGGAGAACAATTATGGGTAACAACAGAATCTATTTGACAGACTGGAGCATTGATGGAGACCGCGTCAAACTGGTTTACAGCGATAAGGATATCGTCTATGTGAAAAAGGTCGATTTCGACCGCGCATTTGGTGCGATTGTCAGCGCTGAGAAACACGAAATCGTTCGTGATTTCGCCATTAAAGACGGAGAGGAGTAATCATCATGGCAACTATCTTAGACAACTACAGAAATCTGCAAAACAACTACCGTTCCCAGATTGCATCGGGCAGTCTTCCTCTTGAGGACAACCTGAAGATGCAGGAAGTGAACTACCGCATTTGTGTGTTAGAGACCTTTGAGTCTCTCAGTAAGTCGGCGCCAATTACGACAGATCCCAAGGTGATGGGCTACCATTACCAGTTGGTTGATGGCTATGTTAAGTTTGTGCTGACCGAGAGAAAGTTCGGTCCGAAAACCGATGCGGAAGGTATGAAGAAACGCGAGACCGCTGCAGCGTCCTTTGAAAAGGTCGTTCAGGACGGTAGAAAACGCTTTTCCAGCTTCAAACCCACTTCTCAGGACCAATATAAGGCTACGATCGGGAACTATATCCTGACGCTGCTTCCTGTATGGATGCAGTATCGCAACACATACATCAATGTATAAGGAGGGCTATGAAATGAGTCAAAACAACTCGAATGATAAAGCTGCTATGATGGCGCTTATCGAAAACATTAACAAGGTGGACGGTTTCGATCCGGCGCCGTTTGCGGTGGATTTCACCGATTTGAACAGCCAGGAGACGCGTAAGCGCCTCCCGGTTATGATTCAGATGGCGTGGTTCCGCCTTAAATACCCGGAAGGCAGAATTGCCGTGAGTGTTACACCGGCGAAGGATTGCTTTGTGGCTACTGCAAGGGTTTATCCGAACTATAAGGATCCCGTGGACTGTTATCTCGCTGAGGCAACAGCTTCTCGTGGCTTGTGTGAAGATAAACCGTCTGTTTCTCCACGTGAGTGGGCACAGACAGCGGCAGTAGGTATTGCACTTCGTAATGCCGGCTTTGGTCTTCAGTTTGCTATGGCAGGCGAAGATTTCGAGCAGGTGGCACCGGATGAGCTCGGTCTGATGGGAACTCCTCAGACTGAGTCTGGTGCGGTTGTGACAAACACAGCGGCAGCAACTACTGAAGAAGAGTACACCGTAATCGAAGAACCGAAGAAAGAGCTTACCTACGAAGAGCGTCTCAACAACGCTATGATGGTACCTTGTCCGATTAGCAAGTATAACGGCAAAACGCTCGGTGAGGTTCTGAGAGAAGATCCTAAGGCACTCAAATGGGTTGCCGAGAAATTTACCGGATCCGAAGAGATCAAGGCTGCAGCTCAGCTGATTTGTGAATATGCCTTACAGCAAGCCAGCGCGTGAGTAATCACCATATATTTGGGGATGACGCTTAAGTCGTCCCCGGAAAGGAGGCTGTATGGAGATATTTCACATGTGGGATGTAATTCCACTACTCGGCATAGAGATGCCACCTTCGGGCAGAAGCTCATACAATGTGCAATGCCCGTGCTGCGATGATAGTCCTCGCAAGAAACATCTCAACATCAATCTAAAGAAAGATGTTTACAGATGCCCGCGATGTGGAATATCCGGGGGTATATTTGATTTGTACACCCTCTATACCGGCGTATCGCGAGATAAAGCACGTAAGGCAATTATCGAACGTCTCGGTGTACCTGAGGATATCAAACCACGTAAGAAAACTGTGGTTATGCCTGAGGTAAAATCTGAGTGTCCGCTTACGGACATTGATTCGCGGCACGCTACTTACAGCGCATTGCTCTCTAAGCTGTCCCTTGCTGCAGATCACAGAGAAAACCTGCTTAACCGTGGACTTACCGATGCAGATATCGAGAGACTGGGTTATAAAACAACTCCGGTTATCGGTATGAGTGCTCTCGCAAAGCAACTTCGTTCGGAAGGACATTATCTAGCAGGCGTACCGGGGTTCTTTCGGGATACAAGCGGTTCGTGGTGTTTTATCCACGAGAAACGCGGTATCCTGATACCGGTTCGTGATCATCTTGGCAGAATACAGGGCCTACAGGTCAGACGCGACAATGTAACAAAGAGAAAGTTTCGTTGGATTTCCAGTACAGATCTGGAAGACGGATGCCGTGCTGAAGGATGGACGCATCTCGTGGGTTCTGTCAGACCGACTTTGGTACTGACTGAAGGACCGATGAAGGCGGACGTTATCAATGCACTCACCGGAATGACGGTGCTGGCTGTTCCAGGCGTAAACACACTTACTCAGTTGGAGCTTACTCTGACAGAGCTTCGTCGTGAAGGCTTGGTAGAGATCAAAACTGCCTTTGATATGGATTTTGCAATTAACCATCACGTACAGAATGGATATAACAGTCTACTTGAGTTGTTGGGTAATATGGGATTCCGTTATGGGACCTATTTGTGGGATCCAAATTACAAAGGTCTGGACGACTATATCTGGGAGTGCTGCTTCCAGAGAAGAAGGTCACAGTAACAGTAAAGGAACTGGGCGGGGCAAATATTGCTTCGCCCTTTTTCTGTGCGCTTTTTTATGATTTATAAGTATTCTTGTTGTAAATACGCATAATGAATCGTGTAATGAAGATGTACAAATAAAAAACCTGGAGGTACTATATTATGTTAATCGCAATTGATCATGGCAATTTTGCCATCAAAACCGTAAATCATTCCTTCGTTGCCGGACTAGCCGAGCATACGGTAAAACCACCCCTGACCGACGAGGTCTTAGAGTATGGTGGTAAGTATTGGACACTTAGCGGAAAGCGTCTTAGCTATATGAAGGACAAGACAAATGATGAGAGATATTTTATTTTAACCCTGATCGCCATCGCGAAGGAGCTGGAGTCTGCTGGCAGAAATACACCTTTTGAGCAGGTTCAGTTGGCGGTAGGTCTTCCGCCTGAGCACTACGGTGTGCTCAAAACAAAATTTGCTAACTACTTTCAAAAAAGTGGTGCAATCAATTTCATCTATAAAGAAAAGCCTTTTAGTATTATAATTGATAAGGTTATGGTTTTCCCGCAGGCATATGCGGCGGTAGTTCCGCAGAGTAGCCTGATCGTTAATACTCCTCGAATCTTTATCGTAGATATCGGCGGTTACACAACGGACGTGCTTCTTCTCAAGAACGGTAAGCTGGACTTCCAGTTTTGCAGAAGCTTGGAATCCGGTGTGATTACAATGAATAACGAAATCATCCGTAAGGTCAATTCCTATCACGATATGTTACTTGAGGATGAGCATATCAGTGATGTGCTTTCTGGAAAGGACATCTTCCTTCCGGATGAAGTTGTAGAAACCATCAAGGGTGCAACAAAGCAACATGCAAGTAATATTTTGAATCAACTTCGTGAGTTGCAGGTTGACCTTAGATCCAACCCGGCAATCTTTGTCGGCGGTGGTAGCATTTTGCTCCGTCCGTTCCTTGAGAATTCGCCTATGGTTATGAGAGGAAGTTATGTGGACTCTCCGAATGCCAATGCCTTAGGATATGAAATGCTCGGCAGAACGCAGATGCTCCGCCCTAATGCATAAGGGTGGAGGGATGCAAGGTGAAGAAAGACGGCAAATATAGATTTACACTGCAGTTTGGCTCAGAATCCGATGAAGAGTATAGAGCCGGCGAATTTTTAGAACACCTGGGCAATAAGAAAAGTGCAGTCATTGTTGCAGCGCTAAACGAGTATCTGGCCTCTCACCCTGAACTACAGTCCCCGTATTGTAAAATAGAAGTTAAGGTCGGTTCCAACTTCAATCAAGAGAAGGTGGAGCAAATTATACGGACAATAGTTGAAGAGAAGATGGCTATGCTCCAGTTATCGGGAACTGCCACCCCGAGAACTGAGCAAGTTCCGGAGGCACTCGAACAGGATGTTGCCACGATGCTGGATAACCTCGATTTGTTTGGGTGAAATACAGATGAGTCTGCTATCACCGATAGTAGACTCATTTGCTTTATTGATGATTATTTTTGAGAATTTCCGCCATAACCCTCACAATTCGTGATTGTGTATGCACTTATGCTTTCTTCATTTTTACCTATCGTTCCGTTAAAATATAAGTATAAGGAGAAGATGAGACGGTGGATTATAAGATTTTAGGTAAAAACATTAAGAAATATCGCATATTGCGAGGCATAAGACAAGAAGATCTCGCGGAACAGTGCCATTGTAGCGTTAGTCATATAGGACATATTGAAAACGGTCAAGGAAAGCCAAGTCTTGAAATGATCGTTATTATCGCAAACAGCTTAGATGTCACTGTAGATCAACTTCTGAGCAAAAACTATAAAAATCCAACCGCAGTATATCTGCGTGAAATTGCTATGAGAATTGAGACTTATGATGTCTCTCAAAGAATTCTTGTTTGCGAGAGTTTGGAAAATTATCTTAATACCTTAGAACGTTTTGCTAAGAAGTAATTCGGGAGAAGTATATGAAGCGGAGAAATAGCTAACAGAAACGAAAAAGTTCGTAGAAAGAAAAAGTTGAATACCGGCACTAACCCGCCGGTTTTATATGCACGCCAGATAAAGCGGCCTCACCATATTCATTTATGGTTGGGCCGCTTTTTGTTTGTTTTGCAGAAAGGAGGTGATCCCAATGTTCTGATTGCTGTGGACCTGACTGTACAAACACAGAGAATAAATTCACGGCATGCCACTGTGGCATGTTGTAAATATAGTTTTGCTCGGTGGTATGCCCAAAAGGAGGCATATGTTTGGACTACCGACAAGACACTGTTCGAGATGAGCTCCGTGCGAGATTTACCGCATGGCTCGACACGTTGATACGACGTGCTAAGCTCAATTACCTTCGTAAGACTGAAATTCCGGTTGATATTGTGTCTTTGGAGGAGCTGTTTGAAGAAAATCTTCCGGTATCGGAAGATGAATGGATGCGTCGGCTCCTATATCAGGATAACGATTTCAACTTTGAGGAAGAACGTCTGGCAACGGCGTATGCTGAGTTACCGTTGATGAGGCAGCAAATCCTAAAATTTCTTTACGTGGATGAGTTGACTGTGGGAGAAATAGCAAAAAAGCTGAATTGCTCTGCACAGTATGTATCGGATCAAAAACAAAAAGGTTTGAAGCATCTTCGTAAAAAGATGTCTGAAGGTGGTGATGATAATGGATAAAGATTTATTCCGAACCACCCTTCAAGGTGCTGTCGCAGGCAATCATGATGATTTTGAGAAAATCATTGATTTGTATGCACCTTTAATTGAGCATCATTGCTATATCAATGGTAAGTATGATGAAGATCTGCATCAGTACATTCTTATGCGCATTGCCCTAAAAATAAGCAAATTTAATATCTAACAAAGAGGCTCCGGAGAAATCCGGAGCTTTTTTTGAAAAATTTTTTACCGAAGTGACTATATTTACAATTTTTCAGGTGTTTTTACCTTATGAAAGCATCCCTATGCCTTTATGCACCTTGAAAACCGAATAGTCCAGAACCGGTACATTCCTTTTTCGCCGAGCGCCTATCCGTCTGCCTGGCAAACAGAACCATGAGTAATAATATGCGGGTGGCTCCTGCATTCCGCCATGACGCGAATTTGGGACAATGATACTTCCGTAACTCGCGGTCCGGCCACAATGAAGGCGGGAAGGTGGAATTCCTATGGACCTGTTCGCTGCAGGCGCCGGGTGGACGTAAAAACGCTTATGAATAGTAAAAACAAATGTTGGTAATAATGGAAATATAATTGAAAGGAGTTTGTCATGGAAAAAATTACTGCGAAAAATGCAGACCGTTCTCTGCTAAAAGATATAAAAGACGTTGTAATTGATACCTCTCAACCGTGTAATGATAGAGTAAGGAATTATGTCGAGCAAATCGGCAACCCCTATTGCTATCTGGATAACGGTGTCGTTGTTGAGATTGGGTATGCAGATACCCAAGTGAGTCTTCACGATAGGCTTCTATCGTATGCAAGCAACATTGATAAGGGTTCAGGTAATTTGTGGTAATGCCGGTGAAGTTATTGACTCAATTCCCTGCAACGCAGATAATATGTGTGGTCAATGAGATGGCTCGGTCGGCCATCAGTGCTCAAGCACCGGAAACAAATTCCTGAAGTAATTTAGGAGGTTTTGTTTTATGAAGGTACTTGATACTCTTGATACTTCAGCAATGCTGAATACTACAATAGAATATTATGCTATCGCTTACTACCGTTTATCCAAGGATGATAAGGGTAAGAACGAGAGTGATAGTATTGCCAATCAGCGGAAGTTGATTTCTGCCTTTTTGCAGAAAAATCCTAACATCAAGTTGGTCGCTGAGGCAGATGATGATGGATATACCGGAACGAATTTTAATCGTCCCGGTTTTTGTGCTGTTATGGACGCAATCGAGCAAAAAAAGGTAAATTGCGTTATTGTTAAGGATCTTTCAAGACTTGGAAGAGAATATATTCAGATGGGAAAATATCTTGAGCAGATATTCCCGTCGTTAGGAATACGTTTTATTGCTATTAACGATGACGTTGATAGCAGCAATGCAAAAGATTCGGATGACATTATTATTCCGATCAAAAACATTATGAATGAATCATACTGCCGTTTGTTATCTAAGAACTTGCGCAAGCAGTTCCGTATTCAACGGAGTAATGGTGAATTCATTGGTAATTTCGCAAGCTATGGATTTTTGAAATCTCCAGAAGATAAACATAAGCTTATAATTGACGAATATGCCGCAGAGGTTGTTAGAGGCATTTTTTCATTAAAGGTTCGCGGATATAGTCAAAACGGAATTGCTGATTTCTTGAACTCTGAAAGCATCTTGCCACCTGCAGAATATAAGAAAAGCATTGGCCTGAGTTATAAGAGTGGTTTCAAAGGTGCATCCAAACAAAAATGGAGTGCCGTTGCAGTCACGCGCATCCTCACAAATCCGATATACATTGGAACCTTAGTGCAAGGAAAACGCGGAACAGCAAATTATAAAATCAAAAAGATGAATTATAGAAATGAGAGCGACTGGATAGTTGTTGTCAACAATCACCCTGCGATTATAGATCCTTTGGTTTTTTATATCGTAGGAAGGCTTCTTGAACGCGATACACGACGTTCACCAAATAGTCAAACAGTAAATCCGTTAGCGGGAGTTCTGTATTGTGCTGATTGCAATAGGGCTATGGCATTAAGGACCGTAACGCGTAGTGAAAAGAAGTTCTACTATTATGTTTGCTCTTCGTTTAAGAATAGAAAAACCTGTTCCATTCACAACTTTGAACAAAGCAAATTGGAAGGCATCGTTATGAATGCAATCAGCAACCAAATCAACCTTATTGTTGAACTGGATGAATTGTTGCAAGACGCCGGACGTGGAATATTAGAAGATGCCAAACTGAAAAAACTCGATATCCTCATAGAACAGAAACACAAGGATATTGATCGTTACAAAGAACTGAGAATGAGCCTTTATGAAGCATATAACGACAACATAATTGATCGTCAGGATTATGATAAAATGCGTGAGAAATACGCTCTTCAGATTGACGCTGAAGAGTCAGCGTTAATTCGTCTACGTGAAGAATATGCCAGAGAGGAGGCATCTTCATCGATTAACACCAGTTGGATACAAGAATTTATAAAATTCCACGGTGTAACAGATTTAACGCGTGAATTGGTAGTGACGCTTATTGATAAGATTTTTGTTTATGAAGACAAGCGCGTGAAAATTGAATTTAATTATAGAAATGAGTTAGAGTATATTTCCACGCTCTTGCAGGAACGTAAAAAGGAGGTGGGATAATGGCACGCAAAAGCCGATTTGATATTGTAAGCAAGCCTATTTTTCTTGAAGAAGAGGAATGCTTATGTGGAATCTATTCAAGACTGTCAGTTGAAGATGGTGATGATGAAGAACAGAACTCTATTGGTAATCAAAAGAAGATAGTTCTTGATTTTTTAAATGAACATCCGGAGATAAAGGTTGTTGGATTCTATTCCGACAACGGATACACCGGTATGAATTATAATAGGCCTGATTTCAAGCGCATGATGCAAGATCTACGAGACGGCGTAATCAACTGCGTCATTATCAAGGATATCTCCAGACTCGGTCGTCATTTCATCTTAACGAGCGAATATGTGGAGAGTATATTTCCGGAAATGCAAGTCAGACTCATTTGTGTAAATGATGACTATGACAGTGCGGATGAAACATCGGATGCGACAGCACTGACATTGCCACTGAAAATGGTAATGAACGATTATTACGTAAAGGATATTTCTCGTAAGATCAGGAGCAGTATTACTGCCAAGATGGATGAGGGTAGTTTTTTGCCATCAGCCGGAAGTATAGCTTATGGTTATATACGTAATCCTGCAGAAAATACTTTTGACATCGATAAAGTAGCGGCTCCAGTAGTAAAGCGTATTTTTATCTTAAAGGCCGAGCGCAATAGTATCAATGAAATTTGTAAGATACTCAATCAAGAAGGAATACCTTCACCTGGTAAACTGCGCTATATTCGTGGCATTACAACTAATCCTAAGTATGAAAACGCAATTTGGGTAAGAAAGACAGTTAGAAAGATACTTGCTGATGTTGTCTATTTGGGCTGTAGAGTTCATGGTCGTGTTAAGCGCGATAAGATTGGTCTAGATAAGTACCGCCGTGATGAGAGTGAATGGATGATTATTCCCAATGCACATCCTGCAATTATCTCACAAGAACTTTTCGACCAAGTACAGCAAATTATTGCTGAGGAAGAAAAAGAACGTGCGAACTTTAATACACGTGCCGCAATCGGGAATGACACTCGTGAATTATTCCGAGAGAAACTGTTTTGTGCCGAATGTGGATCCAGATTAGTTGGGTGTAAAGGCAACCACAGAGTTACGTCTAAATTGCCGAGCTATGTTTATTATAACTGTCGCAAATATGTGGATTCTCAGCGCCTTCAATGCAGTAATCATCACGTCAATCAATCAGTTATTCTTGACACAATAGCGGGTGTGCTTGAACAGCAGGTACGTATGGCGCTTGATATGGAGCATTTAATTGCCGATATTAAGACAAGCCCTGAACTTCCTGGGCATTTATCGTACAATGAAAAGAAACTTGCCGAAATACGTGCCAAACGCAATAATATGGAAGCCAAAATCGAACAGTTATTGCTCGATCTTACGGAGAGGATTATTGATCGACAAGAGTATGTGAAGATGAAGGAGAAATACTCGGCTCGGTATGAGGAATTATTATCCGAGGAATCTCGTCTCTTTGGAGAAATCAAGAAATTGGATATGGCGTTGGCTTCATCATCAAAATGGATTCAGGCATTAAAGCAGTATCATAAAGTCCCTGTTATTGATAGAGCTATCGTAGAACTCTTGATTGATAAGATTTATATCACTGAAAATCGCGATATAAAGGTTATCTTAAATTATGCTGATCCTTATAAGGAATTGCGTGACCATCTCAGAGAAATCGAGGTGATCAAGGATGCTGTATGATGATAAACTTGATATAGAATACTTGCGTCTATCTAAAGAAGATGGAGACGTAGAGGATGGCACAGTTGAAGAAAGCTGCAGCATAGGCTCGCAAAGAAAGTGTATTCACCAGTTCTTGCGCAGAAATGGTGAAGATCCATTATCTTTTGAAGAAATAGTGGATGATGGTTATTCAGGCACGTCAATGGATAGGCCCGGAATGAAAAAGATCCTGCGGCTCATTGAGGCAGGCAGAGTGCGTACCATTATTGTTAGGGATTTATCTCGTTTTGCCCGAAATTACCTTGAGGCAGGTCATTATCTTGAGTTTGTTTTTCCAGCATATGGCGTGCGTTTTATTTCTGTAAATGATAATTACGATAGCGCCCGATATGGTGAAACTACTGGTGGTTTAGAGCTTGCTGTTAAAAACTTGATTAATCAACTGTATAGCAAGGACTTGTCACGTAAGATAAAAAGTGCCGTTGACCTTAAGAAGATGAATGGTGAATATGTCTATGGCACGGCGCCTTATGGCTATAAGAAAGGCGAAAAGAAAAACACCATAGTCGTAGACGTCAATGTTTCGTGGGTTGTCAGGAGCATTTTTGAATGGGCAGCATCTGGAATTACTATTACGGCAATTGCTCGTAAGCTTAACGATCTGGGCATTATGACCCCGTCCGTTTATCTTGCACCGGTTAGAGGTAAGTACAAGACGAGAGCATTTTGGACATTTGAGTCAGTGCGCAATATTTTGTCGAATAGAATTTATACGGGTGATACTGTGCCTTTCAAATCCCATGTGGTACGTATAGGTAGCGACCGTGTAAAGCAAATTCCCGAGGAAGAACAGATTATTATTCCAAACACTCACGAAGCCATCGTATCGCGAGAGTTGTTCTATCAGGCGAGACTTGTTATTAAATCTAATAAGAAGTCGAAGCGATCCGCACCGGAGAATCCGTTTTCGTCGTTGTTGGTGTGTGATTGCTGTGGCAATAAGCTTACTAAGGGTAAAGCACAAAACAAGAACTGGTTATGCGCATCCCGGCGCTATACCAGTTCTACAGGGTGTGCTGATGTAAGAATTGAAGAAGCAGTGCTTGAAAAAATTGTGCTTCGTGCAATTGTGATGCAATGCCAAGTTCTTGACATTAAGGTGAAGCGTCTCAGAGAAAACAGCTATATGGCCAAAACAAGTGAGCAGGTATTATCTGGTGAAATTAGAACGTTACGGATGAAGATTTCTCAGCTTGAAGACTCAAAAATGCAACTTTATGAGGAATATGTTGAGAAGAAGATTACTAAGGATGAATATTTGATACGTAAGGAAAATGCTGCAACGGCTCTGGAACAGATGAAGTTGCAACTATCTGTGTCAGAAAACAAGCTGAAGGATGTTAGGGCGAAGATGCGCCTGAGCATAAATCAGATTGAAGAAACTGATCCTTTCATTCGTTTCAATCAAATTGATAAGTTAACTCCGGAACTCACAAAAGAGCTTATCAAGAGAATCATTGTTCGCCAAGATGGTTCAATCCGTATTGAATGGAACTTCACTGATGAAATAGCTCAGATTATAGAGGTTCCTTCGTATGTCGAATATAAGGCTGTTTAAGAATCGAGAGCAACAACAAAACAACAGACGGGTGTTGGTCCTATTATAACACACTCGTCTGTTTTTCTTTGCCCAATGATACATATTATTATAGGTATGTGAGATGAAAATACGCCTAAGCAAATCAAAAATGGCTTGTTTAGGCGTGTTTTTACAAAAATTACCTCATTTTTTCTCCTAAAAAGATGTTGGTCCTATATTGACACACTCGTGTCGGGAAGTCCTATAATACAAAACGGCAAGCTCATCGGCGCGGTGACCCACGTCCTCGTTAACGACCCCACCCGCGGCTATGCTGTATTTGCCGAGACGATGCTAGAAACGGCGCAAGCTATTGGTGGCGGTGTAGGGC
>JAEIGA010011491.1_pt1 | contig 13444 bp, 13 predicted proteins | sample 9270691 | NCBI WGS metagenome assembly JAEIGA01 (sample SAMN17057246, study PRJNA624740) | gut metagenome | biome: biome; isolation source: fecal sample | host: Bos grunniens | place: China: Xizang | collected 2019
AAGTTAAGCCCACGCTGTATATACAACAATGGGCATTTTTAAACTTATTCTTCCTGAACCTCAAAATCGCCAAATTTCGTAATTAGAAAGAACAAAGCAAAAATGCTTTAACAAAACCACCTGAGAACGCTACTCAGTGTAATATGTTGCAAAGGTAAAAATTATTTTCTATATATACAAGTATTTTTATCTGAAAAATTTGCGACAAAAAAAGAGACGCAAATTATTGCGTCTCTACTTACTATTTATACTTTGTGTATTTATACTCGCTTTGCTCGTTAGGACGCAGCGCGCTACGTCCCTACTATTAAACTCCTAATGAAGCGCGTACTGCATCAATTTTGGCTGTTGCTTCTGCTTCACAACGGTCAAAGTCTGCACGAGTTGCCATAGTGCCACGCACTTCGATGTAGAATTTGATTTTTGGTTCTGTACCTGAAGGGCGTACTGATACTTTTGTGCCGTCTTCAGTGAAGTATTGCAATACGTTTGATGTAGTTGGGAATGCCAATTTAGACTCTTCGCCCGATACCACATTGCGTTCTACAAGTGTTTGATAGTCTTTGATTACCACTACTTTCGAGCCTGCAATCTCTTTTGGAGGGTTAGCACGGAAGTCGCGCATCATTTGTTGGATTTCTTCGGCTCCTGATTTGCCTTTGCGAACTACCGAAATACCTTTTTCTTTACCATAACCAAATTGAAGATAAATCTCTTGGATAAGTTCGAAAATCGACATACCATTATCTTTAGCCCAAGCTGTCATCTCTGCCATCAATGCACATGCTGCAACTGCATCTTTGTCGCGAAGGAAGTCAGATGGAAGATAGCCATAACTTTCTTCACCGCCACCGATATATTGTTGTTTACCTTCACGCTCACGAATTTCAGCAGCAATCCATTTGAAACCTGTATAACAATCGAGAAGTGGTGTGTTATAGTGGTTGCAGATGTCTTTCATAATCTCAGTAGTAACGATAGTTTTCACCATGAATTCGTTACCTTTGAGGAGACCGAGTTCGTGACGACGACGCAAGATATAGTATGTAAACATCATACATGTTTGGTTGCCATTAACCAAAATCCACTCGCCTTTGTCGTTTTTAACAGCAATACCCATACGGTCGGCATCAGGGTCAGAAGCCATAACAATATCAGCATCAACCTCTTTAGCTTTACGGATAGCCATATCAAGAGCAGCAGGTTCTTCTGGGTTAGGACTTACTACTGTTGGGAAATCGCCAGAGATAACTGTTTGTTCGTCAACAAGAATTACATTGTCGAAGCCCATATCTTTGAGGCAACGAGGGATAAGAGTGATACCTGTGCCATGGATTGGAGTGAAGACAATTTTGAGGTCTTTGTTGCGAGCAATGCTATCAGGAGAGAGGAAGAGTGTTTTCACTTTTTCGAGATATGCACTATCAACATCTTCTCCGATGATTTGAATAAGTTCAGGATTAGCTGTGAAGTTGATTTCTTCTGGACCTTTGATTTTTTCTACCTCTGCGATGATATTAACATCGTGTGGAGCAATGATTTGCGCACCATCATTCCAATATGCTTTGTAGCCATTATATTCTTTTGGATTGTGAGAAGCGGTAAGGATAATACCACTTTGGCAACCAAGATGACGAATAGCAAAAGAGATTTCAGGAGTTGGACGAAGTGCTTCGAAAAGATATACTTTGATGCCATTAGCCGAGAAGATATTAGCCGATGTTTCAGCAAAAAGACGGCTATTGTTGCGGCAATCGTGACCTACTACAACAGAGATTTGTTGTCCTGCAAATTCACGTTTGAGATAATTGCTAAGACCTTGAGTTGCAGCACCTACAGTATAGATATTCATGCGGTTTGAACCCATACCCATGATACCACGAAGACCACCTGTACCAAATTCGAGGTCTTTATAAAAACACTCAATAAGTTCAGTTTTGTCTTCTGCATTGAGCATGCGACGTACTTCGGCTTTTGCCTCTTCATTATACGCACCGTTAAGCCATTTTTCAGCTTTAGCGGTTACTTGTTGTAGTAATTCTGTATTTTCCATTTTATTTAATGATTAATTATTAGTTATTAGTTATTAACGTTTTTAGTCGTAGTTTTAGTTATGCTTGTCAATAATTTTAGGATTTCTTCACAATCAAAAATAATCGAATCATATTCTTGTTTAGTTAAATATTCTGCATCTCGTAATAAATCCAACCAATATTTAGTTTATGATGCCTCTTTCAATGCAATATAAATCTTTAACAAAAAATCTTTTTTAGTTATTGCATATTCTGCCTCTGCTATATTTGCACCTATACTTGTTCCAGAACGCAATAATTGCTTTGACAAAACATATTCACTATGCTCAGACTTCATATAATTATAAAATTTAATTACACGCAAAGCAAAAACCCTACTCTTTTCAAACACAACACTATCTCTTTTCATAGCCAATCGTTAATAACTAATAACTACTCATTAATAACTAATATAAGTTTCGAGCAATTTAGTATTCACTGTAGGAACAATATAAAGATTATTCATTTCGGCTGGAATAAGAATAGTTTCGCCATCGGTAAGAGTAATATAATCATCATCCCACTTGATAATTACATGTCCTTCGACGCATGACAACAACACAAACGAATTGATTGGTGCCAAATCATACTCTTTAGGTTTATCGATCTGCATCTCATTAACCTGAAAATATGGACATTGAATGAGATTTACAATACCATTTTGAGCAGGTTGAAGCGATATTTTACGACCTTGCCAATTATTGAAATTTATTGCACGTTGAGCCAATTCGGTGTGAAGTTCACGAAGATTGCCATCTGCATCTTTACGATTATAATCATAGATACGGTAAGTAATATCCGATGCTTGTTGCACTTCTAATATCAAACAACCTTTACCGATAGAGTGCACCATTCCAGCAGGAATAAAATATACATCGCCTTTCTTTACTGGATACTTTTGCAATATCTCTTCGATATTACCAGTAGCAACACGTTCTATATATTCCTCTTGAGAAACATAACGATTAAAGCCTAAAATAATACATGCATCAAGCTCGGCATCAAGCACATACCACATCTCGGTTTTCCCATTCAAGCCATGTTCCTCTTGTGCCAATTCATCATTAGGGTGTACCTGAATAGACAAGTCTCGATTGGAATCTATCACCTTTAATAAAAGAGGAAATTCTGTTCCATATTGTTCATAGACTCTATCTCCAACCAAATCACCCATATACACTTCAACCAAGTCAGCAAGAGTATTCTCCTCTAACCAACCATTCACCACCTCACAATCATCATCTTCCATAGCCGAAACATCCCAACTCTCCCCTACTGATGTCATTTTTGGCTCGTTATGACGATATATATTCTGTATTTTATCCCCTCCCCAAAGTTTTTGCTTCAGTATAGGCTTAAACTTTAAAGGATACAATTTCAATTCTTTATTCATCTATTCTTTATAAAACCTATCTTCCTATCTATTTTTAAAGACGATAATTTTTAGAAGACGATAAGAACATAAAAACATAAATATTTTTCTTCTTTTTTGAACATAAATTACCGTAAATTAATCATAAATTAATGGACAATTCAACGGCAATTTACGTTAATATTATATAAATTTCTGTTCTTCTGTCTTCCTGTCAAAATAAACAATTAGCCTTTGAACGCAGATGCCGACATTTTGAGCATTGTAACTTCCATTTCTGAAAGATAACGCCATTTACCACGAGGGAGATTCTTCTTAGTCAAACCAGCAAAATATACACGGTCCAATTTCACCACATGATAACCCAATGCGTCAAATATACGACGTACAATACGGTTTTTGCCTGAGTGAATTTCAAGACCCACTGTGCGAAAATCGCCTTCATTAACAAACGAAAGTTCATCGGCCTTGATTTCGCCATCTTCAAGCACTATACCTGAAAGGATTTTTGCGAAATCTTCATCTTGAAGGTCTTTATCAAGAGTCACTTGATAGATTTTCTTTTTATTAAATTTAGGGTGAGTGAGTTTTGTAGTCAAATCACCATCATTAGTAATCAACAACACACCTGTTGTGTTACGGTCAAGACGACCTACAGGATAAACACGCTCAGAGCAAGCATTTGCCACCAAATCCAACACTGTTTTGCGAGCATGAGTATCTTCCACTGTTGTCACTACATCTTTTGGTTTATTAAGAAGAATATAAACTTTTTTCTCACATTTAACTGGTTGGTCATGGAACATAACACGGTCAGTATCAGGAATTACTTTTGAACCCAATTCTGTAACCACTTCTCCATTAACTGTGATAACACCTGCTGCTATATATTCATCAGCCTCACGACGCGAACAAATACCCGAATTTGCCAAGAATTTGTTCAAACGCATAGGTTGTGAATAGTCAACAAATTGTTTTTTATATTCGATTTGTTTCTTTTGGCTATATTTATTATTTGGATTATAACCGCCACCTTCGTTGTTGCGATTGAATTTGTTATTGCGGAAACCACCTTGTCCGCCATTGTTGCGTGATTGATAACCGCCACGATTTTGACCATCATAATTGCGATTACCACCATTGAAAGAACGACGTTCTCCGCCATTGTAAGAGCGATGTTCTCCATCACCATTTTGATTGTAACGAGGTTTATAACCTTCTTGATTTTGTTTGTTGTAACCACCTCTGTTATAACCGCTATCGCGTCCATCTCTCGATGAACCATAAGCTCCATTACGAGGTCTTCTTTCTCTGTTTTCATAGCCCGAATTTCTCAATCCGTATGGCTTTTTGTCATAATTGTTTTCCATAAAATTAAGTAGTAAATTAGTGCCACCAATGGCATTATATTAAATATTCTGCAAAGATACAAAAAACATTCCAAATGCACAAGATAAAAGTTAAAATTTATTTTTCGTCTGTATATTGTATAAATCAAAAAAAATTACTACCTTTGCGTGCTAAAATTCTAAACAGAGTAAATTTATCATTAACAATTAATAAATAACTGAAAATGAACATTATTAGAACTGACATTGATGCTGTAAACGCAATGCTTACACTTCAAGTTACAGAGGCTGATTACGCTGAAAAAGTAGAAAAAGCACTTAAATCTTATCGTCAAAAAGCTAATATTCCTGGTTTCCGTCCAGGTATGGCTCCAATGAGTCTTGTTAAAAAAATGTATGGTCGTGGTGTGAAAGCTGATGAGCTCAACCGTCTTTTGCAAGATGAATTGTACAAATATATTGCTGATAACAAACTTGATATCCTCGGCGAACCTCTTCCTAATAAAGAAGACGAAGAACGCAACATCGACTTCGACGCAGAAAAAGATTTCGAATTCAAATTCGACATCGCTCTTGCTCCTGAATTCGAAGCTACTATGAACAAAAAAGACAGCATCAAATACTACAACATCACTATCTCTGACGAAATGGTAGATGCTCAAGTAAAACAATATGCTGCTCGCTTCGGTTCTTACACTCAAGTTGAAGAGTCTAAAGACGCTAAAGACATGCTCAAAGGTACTATGCTCCAACTCGATGCTGAAGGCAACGTAGTTGAAGGCGGTATCAAAGTAGAAGATGCTGTACTTTCTTCTGCCTATATGAAAGATGACGAACAAAAAGCTATCTTTGCTAACGCAAAAGTAAACAGCGTAGTTCGTTTCAACCCACGCAAAGCATTTGAAAACGAAGCAGAAATCTCTTCTATGCTCAAAATCACTAAAGAAGAGGCTGCTGAAATCAACTGCGACTTCCAATACGAAATTCTCTCTATCACTCACTACGAAGAATCGGCTATCGACGAATCACTCTTCAACAAAGTATATGGCGAAGGCACAGTGAAAACTGAAGAAGAATTCCGCGCTAAAGTAGCTGAAGGTATCAAAGAATCTTACAAAGAAGACTCTGAATATAAATTCGGTATCGATGCAAAAGCTCACTTCACTAAAAAACTCGACAAACTCACATTCCCAGAAGCATTCTTGAAACGTTGGGTACTCGCTACTAACCCTAACATGACTGAAGAATCTGTAGAAAAAGACTTCAACCTCATGCTCGAAGACCTCAAATGGTATCTCTTCAAAAACAAAGTAGTGAAAGCTAACGACATCAAAGTAGAACGCGAAGACATCAACCTCTTTGCTCGTCGCATGGCTAAAATCCAATTCGCTCAATACGGCATGACTTCAGTACCTGATGATATCCTCGACAACTACGCTAAAGAAATGTTGGGCAAAAAAGAAACAGTACAAAACATAGCAGAAAAAGCCCTCGAAGATAAAGTATTTGCTGTTATCCGCGAAAGCGTAAAAGTTGTTGAAACTGAAATCTCAGTAGAAGACTTCAACAAATTGTTTGAATAAAATAGTCTACAGACAACAGTCAACAAACTATAGAACAAAAAGACAAGAGATTAGGTCTCTTGTCTTTTTTTGTATAAATAATTTTGCCATACACACAAAAATAACTAACTTTGCAAATCGGAACAACTAACAACTAATAACTAGTAACTAGTAACTAATAAAAATGCAACCCTTAGCAGAACGACTACGTCCACGCTCACTTGACGACTACATAGGTCAATCACATTTAGTAGGTCAAGGTGCTATTCTCCGTCAGATGATAGAGAGTGGCAATGTGTCGTCGTTCATACTATGGGGTCCTCCTGGTGTAGGCAAAACATCGTTAGCACGAATTATTGCCAATGTATTGGAACGCCCATTTTTCACACTAAGTGCTGTAACTTCGGGCGTTAAGGATGTACGCGAAGTGATTGAGAAGGCAAAACAATCTCGTTTTTTCTCGCAAGCCAACCCTATTCTATTCATCGACGAAATACATCGTTTCAGCAAATCACAACAAGACTCACTGCTTGGAGCAGTCGAAAACGGAACAGTAACATTAATTGGTGCTACTACCGAAAATCCTTCATTCGAGGTAATCACACCTCTACTCTCTCGTTGTCAAGTATATGTATTAAAATCATTAGAAATAGCAGATTTAGAAAAATTAGTCAATCGTGCATTCTCTACCGACACCGAACTAAGCAAACGCGAAGTTGACCTACAAGAAGCCGAAGCCATGTTCCGTTTTTCAGGTGGTGATGCCCGCAAACTACTCAATATAATAGAGATACTCCATAATGCACAACCCGAAGGCAAACTCATAATAAACAACGACATCGTAACCACTCGCCTTCAACAAAACCCATTGGCTTATGACAAAAATGGAGAATTACATTACGACATTATCTCTGCATTTATCAAAAGTATTCGTGGCTCTAACCCCGATGCAGCTATATATTGGTTAGCCCGAATGATTGCCGCAGGCGAAGACCCTAAGTTCATTGCTCGTCGCCTTGTGATTTCAGCATCAGAAGACATTGGACTCGCCAACCCCAATGCCCTACTACTTGCCAACGCTTGTTTCGACACCATCCACAAAATAGGTTGCCCCGAAGGCAGAATACCTCTTGCCGAAACCACTATATATTTGGCCACTTCACCAAAAAGCAATTCGGCTTATAACGCAATAAACAAAGCTTTAGAATTAGTCGAAAAAACAGGCAACCTACCTGTACCTTTGCATTTAAGAAATGCACCAACCAAACTATTAAAAGAATTAGACTACGGAAAAGAATACAAATATGCCCACGACTTCCCAAACCATTTCGTAGCTCAACACTATATGCCCGACTCACTACAAAACACAAAACTATGGGAAGCACAACCCAACCCAGCCGAAAATAAGATGGATGAATTGATGAAAAAACTTTGGAGTAAAAAGTAAAATTATGCAAAAAGTTAAACTTCGTGATACAATTACGTTAGTATCTATTTTTGGACTTATAATAGCCTATATATTGGTTATTGCTATCAATAATATCATATACGAAGACAGAATTTCACTTCGTTTCATGCTTTATTGTTCGGCATACGGAGCTCCTTTTATCATTATGGCTGGTATGTTCAACCAATACTTAGTGCGTTGGTGTAACAAACAAAAATGGATGCTCAAACACGAACATGTAACTTCTGTTTTTCAGCTTTTCTTTGCTATATTCGTAGCAATATTTTTCACAATCTTTGCTTTTTTTATGTTCGACCCTATTGAGCATGAATACTTTAGCGACACATTCAGAGAGACCTATTTCCAAATATCTATCATTGCCGATACAATGGTAAACTGCTTCATATTAATGTTAGCAAAATTCATCGACCAAGCCGAAGTTGTCAAACGACAAGATCAACATATCAAAGAAATAGAATCTGAGATATTACGAGTTAAATATCAACAATTAAGAGCGCAAGTAAATCCACATTTTTTATTTAATTCACTAAATATTTTAACTTCACTAATAAATTCTAATCCTCATAAGGCTACCGAATTTACAAAAAAATTAGCATCTATTTATAGATATTTGTTGTCAAATGACAAACAAGATGTTGTGCTTCTTTCTGAAGAATTGAAGTTTGCACAACAATATGCACAAATATTAAACATACGATATGGTGAAGGAATCAAAATCAATATTCCTCAAGCAACTGATGTATCTGTTTTGTCAATGAGAATTATACCAACGGCAATACAAATTTTAATTGAAAATGCTTGTAAACATAACATCATATCTACAACTGATCCTCTTTCTATCAATGTAGTTATTGACAATAATAAAGTAATTGTAAGCAACAATATAGCCCCTCGCCCAATACCAGCCGACTCTACAGGATTGGGTCTTAAAGGCTTAAAAGAAAAATACAAAATCATTGCAAATAAAAAAATTGAAATAAAACAAACAGATACAACATTCAGCGTCGCAGTACCACTGATGACACGACATGAAATCGAATAATTATGAAATATTTGATTATAGAAGATGAACCATTGGCACAAGAAGAATTGGTGCGCATGCTCAAATCTCTTGACCCGAATTTCGAACTTTTAGCATCAATAGATTCAGTAAAAGAATCTATCAAATGGTTCAACAACAACGACCAACCAGATATTGTCTTTATGGACATTCACTTGTCTGACAATATTTGTTTTGATATATTCAATAAGGTAGAAGTTACAGCTCCTGTAATTTTCACAACTGCATACGACCAATATGCAATTGAGGCATTCAAAACAAATGGTATTGCCTATTTATTGAAACCAATTGAAGAAGAAGAACTTATCAATGCTCTCAAAAAATTCCGCACCTTAACTAATACAAATATAGAATTATCATCAATTCATTCACACATACAACAGTTATCAAATCTCAACTCTCAACTCTCAACTCTTAATTCCTACAAAGAACGTGTATTGGCAAAAGTGGGAGATAACTACCAACATATTGCAATGCAAGATGTTGCATATTTTTACAGTGAAGACCACTACACATTTGTAGCAACCAAAGACAAACAACGCTACATAATCAACTACACACTCGACACTCTTGTCGAACAGCTAAATCCACAACAATTTTTCCGAATTTCACGACAATTTATTCTAAATATAAATGCTATTAGCTCTACAACTAAACATTTCAACGGAAGATTAAAAATAACAGTAAACCCTTCATTTTCAGAAGATATATTTGTTTCCAGAAATAGAGTTTCAGCTTTTCTTGCTTGGTTAGATGGTGAAAATCTTACCATTCAGTAACAAAAAACTACCATTCGTCAGATTTTAGTTTCACACTCCACAAGATATCATTAACTTTGCAGTGCAAAAAGAAATAAAAAGCACTGCTGTGAAGCAACGCAAAAAAAATAAACAATTTAGGTTTTAGGTAATAATAAGAAAAGTCCTACGACGTGTAGTCGTGGGACTTTTTTTATCAAATTATAAATGCTATATCAAAATATTTTTGTACCTTTGCGAATGAAAATTGAGAATTAAAAGTTGAGAGTTAACTCTAATAACTAATAACTAGTAACTAATAACTAGTAACTAACAACTAGTAACTATGCTCACATTTCCAAACGCAAAAATCAATATAGGACTAAATATAACTGAAAAACGACCAGATGGTTACCACAATTTAGAAACTATATTCTATCCTATCGAATTGTGTGATACGTTAGAGTTTATTCAAAAAGAAGAAACAAAATTCGGTTGTAGTGGATTAGAAATAGAAGGAGAATCGGATAATAATCTGATAATGAAAGCATACAGATTATTAAAAGATGAATTCAACTTGCCTCCTATCAATATACACCTACACAAAGCAATTCCAATGGGAGCTGGCTTAGGTGGAGGATCGGCAGATGCAGCATTTATGCTAAAAATGCTAAACAAAGAATTCAACCTAGGGCTATCTGTTAGCGAATTGGAACATCGTGCGGCTAAGTTAGGAGCCGATTGTGCTTTCTTTATCGAAAACAAACCTACTTTAGCAAAAGGAATAGGCAATATATTTGAACCAACTACGATAAATTTATCGGGATATTACATCGTTTTAATAAAACCAGACGTGCATGTATCAACAGCAGAGGCTTATGGAGGTTGCCGTCCTCAACGTTGGACTACACCACTCGAAGAGGCAATAAAACAACCTATCACAGAATGGAAAAACTACATATTCAACGATTTTGAAAAAACCGTATTCATTGCACACCCCGAATTAGCAAAAATAAAAGAGATGTTGTATAAAAAAGGTGCAATATATGCAGCAATGTCAGGCTCTGGTTCTACAATTTACGGAATTTTTGACAAAGAAGTAAACAACATAAATACTAATATTGACTCGAAAATTTATTATCTTCAACTCAAATGACCAATACCTTTGATTTCTACATATTTCCACGAGAAGCTGATGCCTCAAAACGAATATCACTGCAAAATATAGGTGCATTCATTCTCGATGCAGCTGGTATGGCAGCGAATGCTCATGGATTTGGAATGGATTATATGCACAAACATGGATTGGCGTGGGTTACAAGTCGTATTGCTATCGAAATGACTGAATATCCTCACGAATATGAAACTATTAGCATAGAAACTTGGGTTGAAGATTGTACTTCAATATTCTCTACACGTAATTTCTTAATATACAACGATAAAAAAGAAGTTATAGGCCAAGCATCTACCCTATGGTCGATGATAGATTTCAATACACGCAAAATGGTTGATTTGTTGAAAACTACTAAATTAGCAGAACATGTAGTAACAACACAAAACGAATTATTCTCAATTGACAAACCAAAACGTGTTGATTATAAGGGCGAAGGAGAGCCAACAATGATGCATCGTGTGGTTGTTAGCGATATAGATATGAATCAACATGTCAACTCGATGAAATATCTACAATGGGCAATTGATACATTATCGCTTGACAACATAATGAATACCACAATTAAACGCCTTGATATAAACTATTTGCGCGAAGCTTTATATAACCAAAACATAGGTGTATATTCTGACGATTTCAACAACCAAAAACGCTTTGAATTGCGCAACGAAGCCGGTCAAGCTTGTTGTAAAATACAATTGACAATGCAGTAATGGAAGAAAAAAAGATTGACAAACGTCATAATTTCGGACAACACTGCGAATTTATGGCTCGCACATATCTCGAACAACAAGGTTATTTGATATTAGAAACCAATTGGCGTAGCGGACATAAAGAAATTGACATAATAGCAAAAGATGAAAAAACTATTGTCATTGTAGAGGTTAAAGCTCGTAAAAATGAAGATTTTATATTTGCCGAAGATGCTGTTAACGAAAAAAAAATGCGCAATTTAATTAGAGCAGCCAACAATTATATATTAATGAAAGAGTTAGATTGCGAAACCAGATTTGATATTATCACACTTATATTAGACAATAACGGAGAATATAAACTCAATCACATAAAAGATGCATTTTTACCTATTATTAATGTATAAACACTAATCTAATTATCTAATTTATTATGAAAAAAGTAATTTTATCTGTTGCCATGATGGCACTTTTAGGCTTAGGTCTAACTTCTTGCGATAAAGACACTCGCAAATGTTACAAATTTGCTTATGAAGTAGAAATTGCTGGTGAAAAAACTGAAATTTCAACTTACGAATGGTGTTCTGCTAATGAAGCTGATGCCAAAAAAGATGCTTTAGAAGAAAAATTGGACGTAAAAGTAACACGTTCTGTTGTAAAATCACACAAAACAGCTGAAGATTGTATAGCCGCAAATCTTGAAAAATAATTTATCAAATAAATTTTATTAATTTTTCTTAAACCGATGAGACGATGGGATATAACAGTCACCCTAAAATCATGAAAAAACTTTTCTATTCTTTCATTATGCTCGTTGCTATGAGCTTGACTTTTGTTGCTTGTGAACAAAAATCACCAGAACCAGAACAAAACGAAGAAGAAAAACCAAAAGTTGAGTCTAATTGCGAACTTCAATTTGCACAACAAGTTGTACAAGGGGACCAATCTGCATACTACTTCGACATAACAAATGGTGATCTTCATCTTGAAGACAATCAAATTGCAGGAACTACTGGAGAATATGTAAGCATAATGTTATTTGCCCAATCTCAAGAAGACAACAAATTACCAAAAGAACAAAAATATGATGTAATCAGTGCTGAAGAACTTACCGAATATACAATTTGTGTTGTTGGTGGTGCAATCGACCAAGAAGGTCCGTTCGGCACTTATGGCATTGCAATGACAGAAGGAGAAGTTTCGGACATATTTTTGTGCATAGATGGTAATATTAAAATCGAAGGAGACGAAAAAAATGCTACAATGACTGCTAATTTTGAATTTTTAAGCATCATGACCGAAGAAACATTCACAAGAGAATATATCTACAATGGCGCATTTGATATTGAACAATATAAAAATAGTGCTCCACAAAGAGTAAAAATTCAAAAATAATCCAACCACTTTTTAACAAAAAACGACTTCAAATGAAGTCGTTTTTTTATTTTCAAGATTTTTTCAATAATTACAAATAAAATAAAACCACCAAAAACTCTAAAAAAACTTATATCTCATATAAAATAAATATAAAAAAAATCTACTAAAACAAAAAACAACAAATAAACATAACTAAAAATCAATAACTTAAAAACAATATTAAAAATATTTATAAAATAATTGCAAAAACATTTGGTGGAATAAGAAAAAAGTCGTAACTTTGCATCGCTTTTGAAGGAGAGATGGCAGAGTGGTCGATTGCAGCGGTCTTGAAAACCGCCGTACTGAGAGGTACCGGGGGTTCGAATCCCTCTCTCTCCGCAAGGTAAAAAATCAATCAAGGATTAAACCTTGATTATTTTTTTATTAGTGCACTTTAAAAACTTTATTAAAAATGAAAAAAGGAATTCATCCAGAAAGCTATCGTCCCGTAGCATTCAAAGACATGTCAAACGAAGAAGTATTCATCTCTCGCTCAACTGTCGCTACGAAAGAAACTATCGAAATCGATGGGGTAACTTATC
>JAEIGA010011492.1_pt1 | contig 13443 bp, 8 predicted proteins | sample 9270691 | NCBI WGS metagenome assembly JAEIGA01 (sample SAMN17057246, study PRJNA624740) | gut metagenome | biome: biome; isolation source: fecal sample | host: Bos grunniens | place: China: Xizang | collected 2019
GATGGAACTCAAGGCGGAGGATCCGGACGGTAATTCCGATGTCAGAAGCTTCCGGGTAAATGTCCTGGACAAGACACCGCCGGTATTCCAGCCCACCGAAGCTTCCTATGAGGTGGCATACGGAAAGGAGATCAAAGCCGTCCAGAAAAAGGACGCGGACCAGACGGAAAATACCCTTTATGTGGACGCGGAAGATGAGATCTCCAAGGTAACTTTAAAGATATCGGAGATCAAACCCAAGGGTAAACTGAAGGAGGATTCCTTCACGTTGAAGAAGGGTGTCGCCACCTTCCATAAGCCCGGGACTTATGAGGCCACCATCACGGCATCGGACGAATCCGACAACAAGACCAAGGTGAAGGTGGAAGTCAAGGCGGTGGACAAGACGAAACCGGAATTCAGCGGCCTGCCTGAATCCATCTCCCTGACCGATAAAGATAAAGACTATGACTGGATGAAGAAAGTGACGGCCAAAGACGAGATTGACGGCGACCTGACCAAGGATGTGGAAGTGAAAGCCAAGGCAGTGAAATTCGGGACTCCCGGAAAATATATGGTCGCCTATTCCGTGAAAGATAAAGCCGGAAACAAGGCAGAGAAGACCGTCGATGTGATCATCAGCGACACGACCCCGCCGGTCCTTACCGTCCCCGATTCATTTACCTTGAGTGTGGGCGATCCCGCGCCGGACTACGCGAAGGGAGCCAAGGCAAAAGACAAGGGTGACGGTGAAGTGAAGGTTAACGTGGATTCCTCCAAGGTGGACCTGAAGAAGCCTGGAACCTACGTTGTGACTTATTCCGCCAAAGACAAGAGCGGAAACAAGGCATCCAAGGATGTCAAGGTGACCGTCAAGGCAAAAGTACAGAATTAGAAATGGCAACATATGGCCGGTTCGTGGTATAATGGTAACGGAAAAAGATGCATTCCGGATGGAGAGTGATATCATGGATAACAAGCGAAAAGGTATAATCATCATGAGAAGGACGATGGCCGTGCTGACGGTCCTCCTTGGGCTGCTCTTCGCATTTCCGGTAAAAGCCAAAACCATGTATACCATCGATACGGTGAGGATGCGGACCGGTCCCGGGAAGTCGTATGACATCATCGATACCCTGGGTCCGGATACGGAAGTGGAGGTTTACGACAAGGACGGTGACTGGGCTGATGCCGAATATGACGGTAAGGAAGGATACATTTGCCTGGACTATCTGACCTCCTCGGCGGAGAAGGCCAGGAAAGCCGCGAAAAAGATCGCCCGTGAGGCGAAGAAAAAGGGAAAGAAATCATCCGCCAAGTCATCCGGAAAGAAGAAATCATCGAAGAAGAAATCCGCAAAAAAGAAGTCCTCCACCCAGGCTATTCCGCGGGGGACAGCGAAGATCAACGCCTCGGATGTCAATATCCGGAAAAAACCGAAAGGGCAGGTGATCGGCCAGCTCGATAAAGGGGATAAGGTAAAGGTATACAAAAGCAAGGGGGACTGGACCAAAGTGCAGACTGGCGGCGGTACCTGGGGCTATGTCTATACCTCCTATATCGGCAGTATGGTCTCCAGGACGGACCAGATCCTGAAATGGAAGGATAAGGCGGTGGAGTTCTGCGAAGATAATCTTGACGCCAAGTACAGTCAGGAGAAACGGAATTCCGAGGGATATTTTGACTGCTCCTCCCTGATGAGGGATGCCTTTATCGAGGCCTGCGGCCTGAATATCGGGGAGACCACCTACACCCAGACAGAAAACATGGCGGATTATCTGTATAAGATCGATACCATCTATGACGCTTCCTACGGGGATATCCTCTATCACCTTTCCGGTGAGGATGAAAACCATTGCGGCATCTATCTGGGGAACGGGCGTGTGCTCAATGCTTCCCAGACTGCCGGCAAGGTCAAGATCAAGGAATATGACGGCGATTCCACCTACTGGGAGTACGGATGTAAAGCAGCAGCTTACTGCTATGATGAAAAAAATAAATGAGTCTTAAATCAGCGAGGCCCGCTGTAATGGCAATATCCATTATGGCGGGCCCCTGTCAACAGGGGGACTTTCCCCATAGAAAAGGATCGGAGGAAACTTAAGTGATCGAAACAAAAGTGTTGAAAGAGAACCTGAAAAAGGAGGTTTACCGGGACCTGCTTCTGGATATCTATGTGGATGAGGGCAGGATCGCCTATCAGACGGACCGTTATATCCGTGCTCTTGAGCGTTATGAGAGCCTGTACGGACCGGATAAGGTCGCCATATACAGTGCCCCCGGCAGGAGCGAGGTCGGAGGGAACCATACGGACCATCAGCACGGGGAGATCCTTGCAGCCTCCATCAACCTGGATGCCATCGCGGTGGTAAAGAAGCTGGATGAGCCGGTTGTGCGGGTGGTATCCGATAATTACGATGAGATCGTGATCGACCTTGGGGACGTGTCCTTAAAGGAGGAGGAGAAAGAGTCCACCACCGCCCTGATCAAAGGTGTGATCGCCGGGGCTGCGGACAGAGGATACCGGACAGGCGGCTTCCAGGCATACATTACCAGTGATGTCCTCATCGGAGCGGGCCTGTCTTCCTCGGCAGCTTTCGAGACCATTATCGGGACTATCATCTCCTACCTTTACAACGACGGAAAACTGGATGCCGTCACCAATGCCATCATTGGCCAGTATGCGGAGAATGTTTACTTCGGCAAGCCCTGCGGACTTATGGACCAGATGGCCTGCTCCGTAGGCAGCCTGGTGCATGTGGATTTTGCAGACCCTTCCTCACCGGTGGTGGAGAAGGTGGATTTTGACATGAACAGACACGGGTACAGCCTGTGTATCACGGATACCAAAGGATCCCACGCAGACCTCACGGCAGATTATGCGGCCATCCCCACGGAGATGAAGGCTGTTGCCGCCTTCTTCGGCAGGGAGGTCCTGCTTGGGGTGAGCATTGAAGATATCCTGGAAAATATGACGGCGATCCGCGAAAAATGCGGTGACAGGGCAGTCCTCAGGACCCTCCATTTCATCCGGGAAAACGAACGGGTCCGGAAGGAAGTGGAAGCCCTGAAATCGGAGGATATCAATGCCTTTCTGGCTACGGTGAAGGCTTCGGGAGATTCTTCCTTTAAGTTCCTCCAGAATGTCTACACCAACAATGATGTCAGCCATCAGAATGTTTCCCTGGCCCTGGCCATGAGTGAGGCCGCCCTGGAAGGAGGGGCCGGTGTCTCCCGCGTCCACGGGGGCGGGTTTGCCGGAACCATCCAGGCCTTTGTGAAGAATGAGAATGTACCGAAGTACCTGGAAGTGATGGACCGGGTCTTCGGAGAAGGCGCGTGCCAGGTACTGAAGATCCGCAGATACGGCGGAATGAAAGTGATGGAATAGGAGGCTGACATGATAGATAAACTGATCACCGAACTGGTGAATTACGGGATAAAAGCAGGTCTGGTGGAAACCGGGGACAAGGTTTATGCCACCAACCGGCTTCTTGAGCTCTTCGGGCTCCTGGAATACAGGGAAACTCCGGCGGAGGGGGAAAGGCCCCTGGCGGAGATCCTGGAGGACCTGCTCGACTATGCGCATAAGGAGGGCTTTTTCGCGGAGGATACCGTGACCATGAAGGACCTCTTCGACACAAAGATCATGGGGGCCCTGACGCCTCCGCCTTCTGTGGTGAGAGAGAAATTCAGCGCCCTCTACGGGCAGGATCCCAGACTTGCCACGGATTTCTACTATGATTTCAGCCGCAAGACCAATTATATCCGTGTGGACCGTATCGCCAAAGACGAGAAATGGACCACGGAGACGGAATACGGTCCCATCGACATTACCATCAACCTCTCCAAACCGGAGAAGGATCCCAGGGATATCGCGAAGGCAGGACAGGCGAAGAAATCCGGGTATCCCAGCTGCCTCCTCTGTGTGGAGAATGAAGGGTATGCGGGGCATTTCTCCCATCCGGCCAGACAGAACCACCGGATCATCCCCATCACCCTGGCGGGGGAGGAGTATTTTCTCCAGTATTCCCCCTATGTCTACTATAACGAACATTGTATTATCCTGAATAAAAAACATATCCCCATGAAGATCGACCGGGCAGTCTTCCGGAAGCTTCTGGAGTTTGTGAAGCTGTTTCCCCATTATACGGCCGGATCTAACGCGGATCTGCCCATCGTCGGCGGCTCGATCCTGAGCCATGATCACTTCCAGGGGGGAGGCTATGTCTTTGCCATGGCCAAAGCCCCCTATGAACAGACCTTTTCCCTGGCAGGGTATGAAGAACTGACGGTGGGGATCGTGAAATGGCCCATGTCCGTCATCCGCCTGCAGGGGGAGGAGATCGGCAGGGTCGTGGATGCGGCGGATCATATCCTTGCCGCCTGGAGGGACTACACCGATAAAGATGCCTTTATCTTCAGTTTTACCGACGGAGTCCCCCACAATACCATCACGCCCATTGCCCGGATGAGGGACGGCTTATTTGAACTTGACCTGGTTCTGCGCAACAACATTACCACGGAGGAAAGCCCCTGGGGAGTATACCACCCCTCCGCGGACCTTCACCATATCAAAAAAGAGAACATCGGCCTGATCGAGGTTATGGGTCTGGCTGTTCTTCCTGCCAGACTGAAGCAGGAGATGGCCGTCCTCGCGGAATCGATCCTTGAGGGAAAAGACCTGCGGGCTGATGAGCGCACGGAAAAGCATGCTGACTGGGTGGCGGAATGGATCGGGGAATATACCGTCACCCCGGAAAACATCCGGGATATCATCCGGGACGAGATCAGCAAGGTTTTCGTCAAGGTTCTGGAATGCGCCGGGGTCTATAAGAGAACGGAAGAAGGACAACGGGCATTTATGCGCTTCTGCGATTCCTTATAGAACGCCGGGGCATGCCTGATCAACAGAAGAATAAGATTATGGAGTGTAATGAAGATGGATCGGAAGGAAACAATCATACTGGCCTCGGGATCGCCCCGCAGAAGAGAGCTGATGGAACTGGCCGGATACACATTTACCGTGGAGGTCAGTGATGCCGACGAAAATGTGGCCGAGGAGGATCCGGGCAGGATGGTTGAGGAATTGTCCCTGAGGAAAGCGACGGCAGTTGCTGCCCTCCATCAGGGGGACAAGGGGAACTGCAGGATCATCGGGGCAGATACCATCGTGGTCCTGGAGGGAAGAGTACTGGGCAAGCCCGAAGATGAGAAAGATGCAGCCCGGATGCTCCGGGCATTATCCGGGAGAAGCCATGAGGTATATACCGGGGTCAGCATCCTCACCATGAAGGACGGGGCAGTCACCGGAAGAAGACAGTTCCACGAATGTACCAGGGTCAGGATGAGGGAGATCTCCGAGGAGGAGATTGTGAGCTACATCCGGACCGGAGAGCCCATGGATAAGGCCGGAGCCTACGGGATCCAGGGAAAAGCCGCCATCTTCATCTCCGGTATCGAAGGAGATTATTTCAACGTGGTGGGACTTCCTGTCTGCCATCTGTCCGGCATACTGGGACACCCGGATTCCTCAACCCGCATCAGACAATAATCGTGAACAGGATTGGATGAGATGAAAGAGAGACTGGAGAAATATCAGAAGAAAAAAGAAGAGATCAGAGAGAAGCTGTGGTTCCGTTTTCTGAACCAGGTCCTCAACCTGCTTCTGGCCCTGGGGACAGTGCTGCCGCTCCTCTACCGGATATGCACCACCATCCCCTTCAGCTACGAGGTAAATGATGACGCGGTGATCGTCCAGATCCTTGACGGATCCTTTACCGGGAGTCCGGAGGCACACAGTATTTTTGTGAGGTACCCCCTCTCTTATATCATCAGCCTTCTCTACCGGAAAAACCCCCGGATCGATTTCTGGAAGATCCATTTAAGTGATGTAAACTGGTACGTCGGAGCCATCGTCTGCCTGTACGGATTCGGAATGACCATGGTCCTGTACCGTCTGCTGAATCATTTCAGATGCAACCGCTTTCTGATCTGCTTTGCCTTCGGACTGGGCTTTACCGTGGTCTGGCTGCCCTGTTTTTCCAGGCTGACTTTCACCACGGCATCCGCCTTTTTCGGATGTATGGCACTCATGTACCTTGCCCTTGAGAGCCGGGAGGAGGCCTGGCGGCCCTGGAATCTTGCGGTGCTGGGTGTCCTGATGACCGCTTCCTACTGCATGCGGGCCCAGAGTTTCTACATGATCCTGCCCTTCCTGGCGGTGGAACTGGTCCTGAAGTTCAATCTGGACTATTTCCGCACGCTGAAACCATGGATCACGACCTGCGTGATCGCCCTGGTCTGTGCAGGACTTTTCTATGCCAATGATCTGGCCTACTCTTCCACGGAGTGGAAGGAGTACCGTACCTATAACCATGCCCGGGCATATCTGCAGGATTTTGCGGGCTTCCCGGAATATGAGAAGAATAAAGATTTCTATACCTCCCTCGGCCTGACGCAGGAAGAGAGGGATGCCATGGCCCTCTACACCTACTGCCTGTCCGATGATTTCACGACAGACTGGGTGATGAAGACCTATGACCACGTAAAAAGCAAGGAAGTGAAGAAGAGCTGGAAAGAAAAGATCCTTGCGTCCAAAGACGAAGCCTGGGACAATGCCGTAAACAGCCGGCAGGCACCTGATAAACTGCGGTTTTTCGCCTTCTATTTCTGTCTGGTGCTGGTTCCCCTCATCCCGGTGACCCTGGTCCTCCGGTTCAGGACAGAGATCGGCCAGCATCTTCTGTACATCCTGCAGACCGCGGTCTATGCCCTTCTGGCCGCCGCCGAATGGATCTATCTGGCCATCAACGGCCGCTTCCCCCAGAGGGTGGAGGAATGTATCCTGCTGATGAGCCTGACAGCCGCCCTTGTTATGGTCTGCCATTTCCTGCAAAGCTACCGGGAAGTCTGGATGTGCCGTATGCACGGGATCCTTCAGATCATCCTGCTGGCCCTATTGTTCCAATGGGCCGGACCCTACTGCAGTACTGTCCTGGAAAATGTGAAGGGCAATCAGGAATACCTCCAGATCTATGGGGCGGAAAAAGGGGAGATCCTTAAATACTGCGGGGACCATCCGGACAATTATTATATCCTTGATACCAACAGCTTCAATAAGATGTCCCTTCCCACGGACGACACCCGTCAGATGAACTGGTTCATGAGCGGAAGCTGGACAGCCTACACCCCGCTGTATACGCAGAAACTGAAAGATGCCGGGACAGACAGCCTGAGCTCAGCTTTCCTGCTTAAAGATAATGTCTATATCATCACCAGGGGAAGCAAAAGGATCGGCGCCATGATGGGGCTTAGAGATGATCTGGTGGACTACCGGATCGTGGATGAATTCTGCAGCAGAGAAAACAGTTTCTTTGAGATTTATAAAGTGACCGGAGTAAACCGCGATGGCGAAGAATGATTCCTTTAAGATCGACGATACGATCTTAAAAAACAGAAAAATAAATACGGAAAGTCTGGGAATCCCCGGGGATGTCATTGATGCAGACGACGGGGAGACCATCCACATCGAGATCGGCGAGCTTGATTATGATCCCGGCAGCGGCCAGTGGCAGGAACGAAGTTCTTTCACGGACGAATACGGGGTTGAAACAAAAGATGCGGATTACCGGGTTTTGCCTGCCGAGGAAAGTACCCCGGCCAAGAAGGCCCTCCCGGATAAAAAGGCGGAGAGCCCTTCCGGAGCCAGGTCTGAATGGAAATATGCAGAAGGGGCCGGAAACCGTCAGAGAAGAAGAGGGACCCGGGGGGATGGCCGGAGAAATTCCGGCCGGGATACCGGGAAGAAGGGCGAAGAGAAAAAACCTCTTCCCCTGTATCTGCAGATCATCTACGGACTGGTGGTCATTCTGGCTCTCGGAGCATCCTTTGTCTGCCCCTACCGTTACCTTAGAGAGAAGACTTCCTTTATCTCCGATGCTGCTGAGATCGTGGAGACCGAAAAACTGCAGAAGGGGACCTGGTGCACTTTGAAGAGCAATTCCCTGGATGGGGTGCCGGTCTATGCAGAAGCAGGCAAAACCGCCCAGATCGCATTTATTCCTGAAGGAAAATGCCTTGAACTCCTTGACAATGTCTCCGTGGGAGGAGAGGACTGGGCCAAGATAGATTACTGTGGGATCACTGCCTGGCTTCCCGCCAAACAGCTTCATTTTATCAGCAAAGAAAAGGTCTTCATCAGACCGGGAAGCCTGGTTTATATGAATTCCCTCACCGAGTGGGGGATCGCCGCCTACGAAGAACCTTCCCCGGATGCCGGAGTGGTGGCGGAAGGACTGGTCTACGGCACGGAATTCACGGTGGAAACCCTGGAGAAAGGGTGGGCGAAGGTCCGGCATGAAGGAAAAACCTGCTGGGTCAATATGTATCATATGGGAAGTTACGGAACACCCCGCTGGAAAGTTGAGACGCTGAGCAGGGCGCAGATGATCAACCTTCGGGAGGAACCTTCCGAAGACGTGGCGGTCCTGTGCAAGATCCCCGAAAATAAAAAGCTGACCGTCCTCCGGTTTGATCAAGGCTGGGGGCTGGTGGAATATGAAGGATATACCGGCTGGGTGAAACTCCATTACCTCACGCCGGTGGCAGAGTGACGACACCGGAATGACCCGGAAGATCTCGGAGGAAGCAAAATGCAGACGAATACGACAGTTCAGGGGAAGAAGCGCCCGGCACTCAGCTGGGATATCCTGAGCAGGTACAGGGATGAAATATACGGGATCTCCATTCTTTGGATCATGCTTTTCCACGGATACCTGTGTGAGGTTTACTATTTTGTGGACAGGCCTGTTCTCAAATATCTGGGAAAGTTTCTGGGTTACGGCAATATGGGCGTGGAAGTTTTCCTCTTCCTGTCCGGTATATGCCTCTATTTTTCCTTCAGTAAGAATCAGGAAATCATCCCCTTTATCCGGAGAAGATTCCGACGCATATTCCCTCCGCTGCTGGTATCCTATCTCCCCTTCTTTATCCTGCAGTACAGAAAGGGATACATGACTCTTTACAGCATGTTCCTGTCCCTGATCACCTTAAGGACATGGATCAGCCCGTCGGATACCAATTGGTTTGCCTCGCTGATCGTGGCCTGCTATCTCTTTTACCCCTATTATTACGGAGTTATTTATGAGAAGGAGAAGGGAAGTATCAGAAGGACCCTGTTCCTGACTCTTTTTATGGCGGTCATCACTTTCATGATCAAGAATGAGGCGCCGGAACTGTTTGATCACATGGAGATCAATATCACCAGGATCCCCATTTTTATCCTGGGCTGCGGTGCGGGAAAGCTGACCTATGAGAAGAAGGAACTCCCTGCCTGGTCCTGGTTTCTTATGGCTGTATCCGTGGCTGTTTGCTTTTACGGACTGAATGCGGACTGGTTCGAGGGGATCGGCTCACGGTACTCTTACATTCTGGGAGGAATCCCCCTCACCTTTTTCTTTGCCCTTCTTGTGCCCTATACCGGGAGATATATCCGGGCGGTCCTCCGCTTTTTCGGGCACATCTCTCTTGAATTGTATTTTGTTCATCTGATCATGAAAAACCTGTATCAGCAGGGATATCTGTTCCCTTATGAGCCGGGGAATGTGGGGAGATGGATGGCGGTTCTGGCCATCAGCGTACCGGGGGCATACCTGGTCTCTTTGATCGTGAAAATGTTCCGGCGGATGAAGCCTAAACAGGCATCAAGTATTGACAATAAAGAGAGGTAGGCTGTATATTTAGGATAGTTTAGTCTGTTTTTTACAAGGAACAGGCCGGACAATAAATATAAAAATTTGGAAGATTCAGGATTTTAGATTATGGAAAATAATGCACAGAATATCACAGTCATAGAGAATTCAAACGAAGAAGCAGTCAAGGTGATCGAGGAGTCCATCCGAAGAAAGATGGACAGAAAGAGGGAATCCCTCTCCGAGTTCCTGGGATTTATCAATGAGATCTGCCGGGACAAGGGCCTGCAGTATTTCGCCATGGGCAAGCTTCTCACCTATGGGCTGACCGGTGAGGACCCCTTCCCGGAAACCTACACATACCATATCGGTATGATGCGGGATGATTTTGCGGAGTTCATGAAACAGGCTGCCGCCCTGTCGGAAGAGAGGAAGATCACCGTCATTGATATGTTCACTCCCGAGGATACCCTGAGGGGTGTTTTCGCTTCCCTTGTCATGGAGAAAAACTACTCCAGGGACAATGATGTGGATTTTCTTACTCTTAAGATGATCATCCATCCTTTGGACCATCTTCCGGAGGATGAGCAGGAGAGGACGGATTTTCGTCAGAGTGTGGAGACAGCCAGTCAGGATTACCGGTCCTTCACCAGATTATACAAAGACATGAAAGCCGGGGAAAGCAAGATGCGCAGCAAAGGAGTCTTTGCCCGGAAGCTTTACCACTGGAAGGTGCGGCGCATGCTGCACTCATTCCCGTCCAGGAAGAAGAAATACATCTCCTTCCTCACAAAATACAATGATGCTTCGACGGATTATATCGGGTATATCCAGTTCATGCTTCATCCGGAATGGCTCTATGCAGACGCTTTTCCCTGCACCTGGAGGCCTTTCCTCGATACGGAGATGATGGTTCCCCACAACACGGATTTCTTCAGGGGAGCAACCCCGGAGGATGAGGAGCAGAAAGCATTTGAAGGCAGGCTTGAGGTACTGAAAGCGATCAACCGTATCTGCGAATCGGAAGGCCTGACTTATTTTGCCATGAGAAAGCTGGCCATCGCCGCGGTCAAGGAGGATGCCTTCCCTGACGGTCCCAGGAGGGTCAGATGGGATATCGGCATGATGCGGGATGACTATGAACGGCTCCTGACCCTCATCAGGGAGGGATCATGTCCTGAGATCGGTCTCAAAGAAGGGGTAAATGAACATCCCTTTATCTATGACAGCATGAAATCGGTCTATCTTAAGAAAGATCGGAAGATGTTCCCGGCGGAGAGGGAATTCCTGGTATATCTCTACCCCTTTGATTCCCTGCCCGACCACTATGACAGCAAGCTGGATTACATCCGGGAGATTCAGGCCAAGGCCATACTTCAGAATGAACTGATCGAATACGAAAAAGGGACGGTCTATCCCGGGCCGGATACGAAACTCAATACCAGGGAGTATTTTGACGCGTTCAGAAAAGACAGGATAAGGTACAATGAATCGGAGCCGGACTCCGCCCAGATCTTCACTGTGCATAAAAATGTCCTTCTGATCTGCCCGAGGAATGAGATGCTCCCCGCCTCCAAGGGAGATTTCTTCGGAGAGGAGATCTATCTCCCCGGCAACAGGTATTTCTGGCATGACAATCTGGACCCCAATTATCATGATTATTTTACGGGAAAACGATTTGAGATCATCAAGGTCATCAACAGAATAACAGAGGAACACGATCTGCAGTATTTTGCCATTGCCGATCTTTTAAGGGGAGCGGTGATCTACCATGACGCGGTACCTGCCGTTCAGCAGAAGAACTGGGATCTGGCCCTGCTCAGAGATGATTATGAGAAATTTGTCAGGATCATGAGGGAGCACGCCTCCGATTACGGGGTGGAGCTGCACGAGTCTCTTGACGGTGAAGGAAAATACCCTGTTCCTGAAAAATACATTACCATGAAGGGGAAGAAGTTCTCCGCTGAACGGGTACGATTCATCCCCTTTGACAAGGTTCCGGAGGATTTCCTTCTCTTCAGGGGCTTCCTCGACGATATGGACGAGCGAAACCGCAGATATCGTGCCATGCTGAAATATTATCATTACAGAGACCTGCTGTATTTCTCCGATGAGGAAAATGCTCAGAAGATGATGCCCACCTCCGATGAGATCGTGGGAGTCTCCCTGGCGGAAGAGGCCGTCAGGATCGACAGGAGGGCACAGAGCTTCAATGATGATTCCAGAACCCACAGATATATGAGGATGTCTCTCGGAAAGAGCAAGCCCATCATGGAGGGTGACCTGTTCCCCCTCAAGAAGGTGGAATTCCGGGACGGCCTTCTCAGCTGTCCGAGAGTAACTACCGTATGGCAGCCCACCATCGATGATGAGCTGGACCGTCAGGTCCATGCCATCCAGAAAGCGGATATCCTGCTCCTCCAGGAGTTCGACCGCGTCTGCACCGAGATGGGACTGGGTTACTTTGTCTGTGGCGGGACCATGCTCGGATATATGCGCCACGGAGGATTTATCCCCTGGGATGACGACGTGGATGTGGCTATGCTCCGCGCGGATTACGAGCGGTTCATCCATGAGGCAGGACCATATCTGAAAGAAAAATATTTCCTGCAGACCAGAGACACAGACCCCAATATCCCTTATCTGTTCTCCAAGCTCCGTATGGACGATACGGAATATATAACGGAGTACAATGAAGAGAGGGATTTCCACAAGGGACTCTGCCTGGATATCTTCCCATTTGACTATATTCCGGAAAACATGCAGGAGAGGGAGGACTTCCTGGCTGAGATCAGGCAGAGGGCAGATGAGCATCATCTCATCGCCAGACGCCAGTATCCCATCCCCGAGGAAGAGATCGAACCCAGGAACGACCAGGAGAAGGAATATCTGAAGACACAGAAGAAGCTGCTTAAGAAGTACTGGAAGAAGGATCTTTCCGTCTCCCAGAAAGCTTACTACGATACAGTGACCAGATACAATGACAGGGCTGAGGAGCTCGGCCTTCATACGGTGGGAAGTTTTGTACCTTCCTATACCTGGATCAGTCTTTCCGACCTTCTCCCATATCAGAGAGGCAAATTTGAAGACATTACCGTATCCGTACCCAAGAGGCCGGATATCTTCCTGTCCATGCAGTACGGAGATTACATGTCACTGCCGCCCAAGCATATGCAGATCGCCCATCCGCTGGTACGGTGGTCAACCTGGGAGGAAAGCTCGGAGAGGAAGGCTGAGGAAAATGATCTTCCTGCGGATAAAGACTGACCGCAGCCTGATCAAGATAAACAGTTGAAGAAACAGTACATTTCTACAGAAAGGACACACTTATGAATATTGCAATGCTGATGATGGCAGGAGTCGGAAGACGTTTTGGAGCCAATATCCCCAAACAGTTTGTTGAGATCAATGACATGCCCGTATTCTGCTATGTCCTCAATGCCTATGATCATGACGATGTGGTGGATAAGATCCTGATCGTGACCAACAGCGACTGGATCGGTTATGTGGAGGACTGGTCATTAAAACTCGGTATTCGTAAGCTGGTATCCGTCGTTGCAGGTGGGGAAACCCGGTCCGAATCCGTGAAAAACGGCCTGATCGGGATGAAATCCTTCGCCTCCGACGAAGACGTTGTACTTATCCACGATATCACCCATCCCTACATGGACAAGACCGGAAACCGCCGGATCATCGAAGCGGTGAAGGAATTCGGCGGGGCCACCCTGGGACAGAGACAGTATGATACCGTCTACCAGATGAATGCGGAGAC
>JAEIGA010011493.1_pt1 | contig 13442 bp, 13 predicted proteins | sample 9270691 | NCBI WGS metagenome assembly JAEIGA01 (sample SAMN17057246, study PRJNA624740) | gut metagenome | biome: biome; isolation source: fecal sample | host: Bos grunniens | place: China: Xizang | collected 2019
AATTCATTAAAAATTCAAATATAACTGGTAGTAAAAACACAAATAAAATATACTTATGCACAAAAATCTTCTCTCATGAGACAATAATCTGTTGAAAAAAATGTTGAATCATGTTATAATAAAATTCCAAACAATTCCAAACCCAAAGGAGAAGTGATATCATGAATGAATATCTCATTAACATTGAAGAGTGCTGCATCGGCACAAAGATCTACATAGGCTCACCTGACGATATTGAGTACTATCTTAATATCGTCAATGCAGACAAGCTGTCAGACTATCAGATCGAGCAGATCGTAAAGCAGCTTGTATTGATAATCGAGGGTAAATTCCTGCATAAGGAAGGTGATGAAGCATGACTATCACCCGTATCTCTAAAAACGTATACAAGATCACTTGTTGTGACTATGAATTCCAGGTGATCAAGTGCTTGAACGGTAGTAACCAATGGCTTGTAAAGAACATTGACATGCATATATGCAGGTCCTGCGATGATCTCTCCGAAGCTATAGACTACATAGACTTCATCATGTGCATATAACTCCTACTAACGCTTCCTGAAGTATCTGAGCGATATCAGGTACTATCCCACCTGCAGCAGCTTCTACTACAAGCTGAATTTGATACCTGCAGGGTATATGTCATTTCATAAGTGCTTGTTTTTTCGGGAAGGCAGTATTATGCATATCTCAGGGAAAGCATTATTATGCATGTCTCATGGATAGCTCTCAGAGCATTCAGAATGAACGATAACAGCCCTTCAGTGATAATAGTATAATTACACTGCCTAATGCTCAGAATCAAAAACAAAGCCAATCTCAATGAAAAGAGGACACAAACATGAACACAAACGAAAACACAAAGGCAAACACATCATTTTCACTTGACGATCTGCAGGAGCTTGCAGAAGTACAGGCAGCACCTGCAGGAGCTTCAGTCTCAGAGGCAGAGCTTCTTGGTGACGAGGCTGCAGAAGTAGTCTCAGCAGATCACCGTCAGCTCCGTGCTTTAGCAAAGTCAGGAGACTTCAAGGCAGTAGAGGTAGATCATACTATCTTTGAGACACAGAAGCTGAATGAAGGCGCAAAGATACGTTACACAAGCACATTCGACGACGTAACGCTCTTCAATGCACTTAACAGCAGCAGCGAATCAATAGCAGATCACTTCGACGAAGACGTCAAGGTCCTGAATATGGTCCTGACTACAGCACAGGTGAGCAGCGATTTCAACGACGACTTCGCAGAGAAGGAAGACAAGCCCTGTGTGCATTTCTTCTGTGAAGACGGTCTTCACCTTGCGTCAGTCTCCAATGGTATTATCAGGTCCACCGAGAATCTGATAGCCTGCGGCTTCATGCCGACGCCTGAAGCTCCAATTGTAATACGCTTCAAGCAGATCAAGACTAAGCGTGGTACAGCGCACACATTTGACTTAATTTCACGTTAAGTCACAACATTCAATCTCATATCACACTGCAGTGTGATAGTATCTCCTTATAAGAATTCTACGACTTTACAGCCTGCAGCTCCCTTCTACCTGCAGGCTGTCTTTTTAAGGAAGGTGAAAATTATGATGAAATATTTCTGTGATCGCTGCGGTGTAGAAATGAATCAGAAGAAGTACAGAGAGGGATATAGGCTTCCCGATCCCAATCCAAAGTATAATGCATGGGACGATGATGAATCTGTGGACCCTTCAGCAGAATAGAGGTGAAACCGAATGATCTTTAATAATTATGAATCCTTCTGTGACCGTATCAATAATATCTGTGATGATGAATGCGAAGACCTGTATATCATCATGAGAAGCGGCTACAGCATGAAGGATATACTTGACAGTGACTACAATATGGAGCTGCTGCAGTATGACAGCGGCGAACATGTATGGCTGCATGATTGGTATGAAGGACAGAACTTTATAGAAATATACGACTACTACAGAGAAAGTGAAGTGCTGCATAAGCTGCTGCACCTTCAGCACCGAAAAGGACTTGAAGACTATATAGACTAACAGTAAAGGGGATATGCTAACATGATACTTGATAACATACTGAGAACGCTGAATAAGTATATGTCAGATATCTTTGAAACATTCGGCGGAGAATCCAAGGAATACATGAACGCTATGAAGCAGGTGAAGGAAGCTCTTCCTGAATCCGTACTGGAAGACACTGTCAGGGAAGGTCTTGACTATAAGGGAGCTTCACCTACAGAGCCTGTGAAGTTCTCAAGAAGCAAGGCAAGTCAGGCTGAGCTTGAGAACTTCGCAGAGGACCTGAGGCAGCTCCGAGAGCAGCAGAAGGAAACAGGCACAGCAAGGAAGCAGGCTAAGAAGTATATCGAAGACGCTGAAGCAAGAGGTCTTGAAGCAGATGATATAGACATCAGGGAAGAGGCTAAGCACCTGTATGAATTTGATAACAGTACAAATGATTGGTATGATGATGTCATGGAAGATGAAGATATCCCTGACGAATGGAAGGAAGAGATCAGAGACAAGTATTCTGATCTTAATGAAGACTATGAAGACGCTAACTTCAGAGACGAGCTTGAAGTCATGGTAAAGGTTGCTCAGAGATACAGCAAGGCTGTTAAGAAGAGAAGGAAGCTTGAAGAGGAAGCTCCTTCAGATGAGCCTGTCTCAGATGTAGGCTATAAGATCGAAGACGATTTCGGAGGAATTGACATATGACAAAGCAGGATATTGAACTGACAGAAGACCTGATACCGTTTGTAGCTTCCAAGGTCCTTCAGAACGTTGTCACCTGTCAGAATAAGGAAAGACAAAGCAAGAGATCAGAGCTTTTTCTCCGCTGCGGTGCAGGCTATGATACAGAATCGACAACAGTTGTCAATGCTGCAGGCAAGCCGCTTTTTGCATTCGTCTATCACATTCAGATCATGATTAACGGTTACTACATATACTTCAGAGATCTGCAGCTTCTGACGCCGTTCCTGAAAGCACTGATAGCTGAAGTGAAGAAGAAGCGCACTAAGAAGAAGCAGCCTAAGCTCCTGATATGGATAGCAAATCTCGGACATGAGTATGCATTCTTCAAGAAGCAGATAGCTGAAGCTGAAATAACAGATGTTTTCGCTAAGAATGAAAGAACGCCGCTAAAAATAGAAGTAGGCGGCTGCATAGAATTCAGGGAATGCATAGGGCTATTCGGTACTTCCCTTGCAGATATCGCAATGAAGAATACTAAGACACAGAAACTTGTAGAGACAGGTCCTGACGGTGAAAAGATATCAGACCTTGACTACGAGCTTATAAGAACGCCTGCGACGCCTATCAAGAAAGCTCCTGACAAGGGTCATAAGCATTCAGAGTATGAATATATGAGAAACGACGTTGCGATCTTAGACGAGCTGTCAGAGGTCGCTTTTCAGAAGTTTACTGATAAGGGATTGAAGATACCGCTTACAAAGACAGGTATTCTGAGGCAGGAATGCAAGAACATGATATCTATCATACGTTTTGAGGAGATCATGAACGCCAAGATCATGCCGATCACGAAGCATGACTATTTCATGCAGAGAAAATTCATGTATGCAGGCGGTCTTTCAGGTACGTCACCTGTATATGCAGGAAAATTCATTTCAAGAAGCAAGTGCGCTGATATTACATCTGACTATCCTGCTCAGATAAATCATCATTTATTTCCTGCAGGTGAGCTGAGAGAGACTGACGTCAGAAATATATCCAAGGTAGGCAGCAAGTTCAGAATAATAATGTTCGTCTGCGATCTGAAAGCGAAAACTACTCACGCTGTATTCAGCAAGCACAAAGTTATCAACTTCGACGGTGACAAGTACTGCAGAGGCGTCGGAAGCGTCAGAAATGCAATTGTCCTTAACGGCAAGGTATGGGAAGCTAAGAACTGCTGCCTGCTGCTGAATAATACGGACCTGAAGGGATTAAAAGAGCTTTATGAATTCAGGAATATACGGCTGCTGCGTCTATGGTATTTCACTGAGAAGAGAAAAGCACCGTATTTTCTCAGAAAGTGTATGAATAAATACTATCTGAGAAAGCAGGAGCTTAAAGAGCAGGGGCTTGACGATACTATCGAATACAAGCTATGTAAAGAAATGGTAAACAGCTTCTACGGAATGTCAGTGACGAGGCTGTATGACTGTATTTTCAAGTGGAATGAATCAGAGCATAAGATAGCTGAAGCAGCTTCAGAAAAAAGCTACGATCAGCAGAGAGAACATGTATGGCTTTCTCCGTTCATTGGATACTGGACGACGAGCTATGCACGCTGCATACTGTATCATTATATAGCAAAGTATCCTGAGCTGATACTGCAGTATGATACGGACAGCCTGTTCTATATCACAGAGCCTTCGGAAGTGAAGCTCTGCAGGAACAGGACCTGCAGCGCTGCCGATCTGATAGCAGCACTGGAAGCTGACATTGAAGACTATAATCAGCTCATGTATCAGAAGAATGCAAGGATATTCAAGGGCAATAAGCACTTCAAAACATTAGGCTCATGGGAAGTAGAACCTGAAAACACAGGCTTCAAGGGCTTAGGAGCTAAGAGATATCTTGTGAGAAAAGCAAACGGCAAGCTTAAACCTGTAGTTGCCGGAATGGTAAAGAGCAGCTTCCTGACATACATAAGGAAGACAGGAAAAGACCCCTTTGAGGTCTTCGATCAGGATATGCAGATAGACAGAGTCATCTCTGAAAAGCTTGCAAGCAAGTACTGTGACAATGAAGAGCTGCGTCCTGTGAAGGTCCGTGACTACTTAGGAAAAGAGACTATAGTACAGATAGGAACATATCACGCCCTGTACAGCATATCCTTCGATATAAAGACAGCAAGAATGTATCTGCTGCTGTCTCAGCTCTTCAAGGAAGAGCAGGCGCTGCCGCCTGAATACAGGTCTGATAAGTACACTATGTATGAAAAATACACTGAGCTTGTTAAGATCGGAAAGAAGGGTATATCATGAATAAGTGCATACACTGCAGCAGTGACAGGAAATGCAGCATATACGGTACTGACTGCATATACTGGAGAGACTGCGCTGACTACATGGAAAAAGAAAATGAAGAGCCGAGACACTACAGTGCAGAGCCTATACTTGAATATGCTGAAAAGATAGGCTGTCCTGTAGTAGGTATAGCAGGCGGTAAAGGAAACGGAAAGACCTATGATATAATCAGAAAGTATCTAAAGGTAAGATGTGAAGACGGAAGGCTTCTCCGATATTTGCGAAGGTACAGGGAAAGCATATCACCCAAGGCTATTCAGAGCTTATGCAAACCACAAAGACAGAATCTCATAAACTATACCGGCGGAGAATTCAATGACTTCCAATACTATCAGAACAGGTTCTTTATGGTAAACAGGAATGAAGACGGTACTATCAAACACAAAGATCAGGAGCCGTTCATGATATGCAGCGCTCTTAATTCTGTAGAAGGCTTCACAGGAGCTGACGAAGGTCTCTGCTCTGCGATCTTCTACGATGAAATGCTTAGCCGTGAAAAAGAACTATACGATGAATTCTATCTGACTATGGTCTTTCATAATAACTGTACACGAAACAGAACTATATATTCACCGCTTATACTCGTAGGAAATACCGTAACAAGAGACAGCAGTCTTATCAAGAACTTCGGTGTTGATCTCTACAGCCTGAAAAAAGGTGAGATCACTGTTGTAAAAAACAGCAAGAAAGAGCCGACTATCGTCTTTGAATTCTGTACTGACGCTCCTGTCATGAAGGAAGCTGCTGACACATACTACAGCAGATTTGAGAATGACAGAATAAAGATGATATACAAAGGTGACTGGACCGTAAGCAATTATCCAATGCTTCCGAGGCAGGAGCTTGACAACTCATTCCTGCTTGCAGGTATAAAGATAATATCACCTTCAGGCAGCGCTCTGCTCTTCAGCTTCAGGCGTACCGGTGATAATCTCTTCGGATATGTCAGCACCTTCGACGACGACGATACACCGCACATATGTACTATGATAAACAAGACATACATTTTCAAGAAGCCCGGATATATCAACTATCTGCCTTCCAAGGGAATATTCAGGACCTTTGCAAGGCTGATATACACAAAGAACGTATACTTTGAATCAATGGAGATCGGAGAATACTTCAGAGACTTTCTGAAGAATCTCACAGGAGCTTCACAGCTCATATCAGTTTATAAATAAGAAGACGCTGCCATAAGGCAGCGCTTTCTTTATAGTATAACACCTTCAGATATAGCAGCTCTGAGCATGTCAAGCTCTGCAGCTGTTGCTGGATAGCTCTGTACATTAGTTACCATGCCGTTAAGATCAGGAGCTGTACCTACTACAAGACCTGTACCCATACTGCCTATGCTGCCTTCTATGCAGCATGCAAAGCCTGTAGTATGACCGTACCTTGCAAGCTGCAGATCGTTCCATTCAGGCGGCTGTCCGGTTCTTATAACATCACCTGAAGGATAGTATATGATGAGCCTGCACTGCAGGTCTATCGCCCAGCCACCTACAGCTGAAGCAGCTCCTATCACATGAATAGGTGCGTTCTGATGTGTCAGATCATATTCAGCTCTTGTCTCTTCATTCTCAGCTAACTCAGCTGCTTTGACTGCTCTTACAGGGTCTGTAGCAAGTCTGAAAAGACCACCGAGAGATACATTACCAAGTGAAGCTGACTGAGCTTCAAGCGTCTTATTAGACTTGTTAGCTATAGCATTATTGAGCTGTGAAGCTACAGTTGCTGACTGAATACCTGTGACAGGAATATCTATGGCAATATTACCATTCACTGTCTCAATGACAAGATCGTTAGACATAATAAAGCCTGTACATGTGCCTGTTGTAAAATCCACAACCAACTGAACATTCAGCTGTCTTCCAATTATATCTGCAGGATTGAGCTGAATAGTGCCACAGAAGGGTACGTACAGCTCCATTTTCGTAAACGGCTGATAATCGAGGAAGCTGTCTCCGAACTTGGGATTTATCGTTTTTCCACTGAATAAGTAGAAATAAGCTGTTTTTTCCATTACATGAGCATATAGTCTTGTATCATATTTACCCAATCTTATAGTAGTTGCTTCTCCCTTCGGTATTTCCATTGGATAGCGCTGCAGGCTGATGATACAGTCTATAGGATTATTCGTCAGGAACTGATCTAATATCTTGTTATCAAGATCGGTCCAGTCAATAGTACCTTCATTGTCAATAAGATCGGCTGTGATATTCCATAGTTGTTTTCCGAGCAGATTTACAGCACCTGCCTGCAGTACATATCTTCTAGTCATAGTTGCTAAGTCGCCTATACTGTTGAAGACAGTCTGAGTATCATATGTATTTTCAGGCGACGGAGGCGGCTTGATAGGATCGTACGGACTTTGCGACGCTGTCTTCCAATCGAAGTTATTAGCGTCTTCGTTTCCGCTGCCACGTGTATATGTTCCGTCGGTGTAGCCTTCATTATCAACAACGCCGAGACACATTTTTTCATCTGTCCAACGTGTGCTGTCATTGCCTGCTGCATATAGCGCACTATATCCGCTGTCTGTTGAACGCCCGTCAGTAAAAAACAGACCATACGCCGCACACCATTTACGAATCAACTCGATATTATCATCTGTTCCCTGCATTTCAAGCCAACATGCACGTGCACTTGTACCTGTTCCCTGTTTTCGCGTCATAACGCCGTTTTTACCACCAACAAGTACAGCAACACGTTGAGAAACACCGCCGCTGCTGTTAGTACCCATTGACGGAGTTGCTGTAATTGTGGTAATACCGCCGAAAATAGGTATAAAACAAGACGATAGATCATTTGTATCAAGACAACCTACAGGCTGTAAGATCGCTGTATTAGGAGATATAGAACCGTACTGAAAACGTGATATCAGATTTTTAGTTAAATCACAAATAAAATCAGCAGTTGTACCGTATGTTCCGTTGGTGTTATTACGTCTGTATGGCTTTGCAAAAGCGGCAATTAAAGGGTGTGTTGCGCGCCATTCAAGCGTATTTTGTGAATAAGCATATAACGACGTTGTTGTTACATTCTGAGGTGTTCCCGTTGAACTGCTGTAAGTACCGTCAAAATACTTTACATCAATCTGAAGAAAAATTGATCGTATTCCGAAATCACGCCAAAATGCAAGAAACAGATTTTTATTGGAACGTCCGCGTCCTGTATTACTATCAGGTGTTCCCTCCTGTCCTTGCGGGTTGCTGTTGCTTGCATGAGGCTCCCAGCTCTCCTGACAGTATGTATAACCTTCAGCTGATGTATATTCAGGATTAAAGAAATATTGTGAACCGCTAACGCCATGCGCCATTGCTGTTCCAAGACCTGCCCTTGAAAAAAATGTCAGCGGTATCGGTTCATCTTTACTTACTACCCAGAAATTATCCACTGTGACATCAACTACAGCGCCTGAACCGCTTCCCGGAGTTGTACTGAATCCAACTATCTGATTGATAGGAATATCCATATTCTTACAAGCACAATAAGCTATAGAATTATCTATATCTTCATTCAGCTGTATAACAGGTGTGGATACAAGCTGCGAATAGTACAGAACACCTTCATTGACATACTGATATATTTCACCTGTATATCCATAGTCATTTCCAACGAATGCAGGATAATTTTCAAAATCAGGGTCGTTTAGATCGGTTGCACCTGTTCGGACATTGTTATTAGTGTACAATGTCAGGGGCTGTCCCCAGTACTCAGTATTGATCTGTGTACTCATGCTGACGGTTCACCCCCTACTACTGTGAGAAGATAGCTGTATTCAGCATTAGTATCAAAGCTTTGTGAAGTCTCAGGCAGTACTATGCTTGTAACTATCTTGGACGTTGGATTCACAGGGAGCTTGCTGTCTATGATCTTAGTAGGCTGAGCTATAGCTTCAGCTCTTATGATAGTACACTCTGTAGCTCTTATAGCAGCTGAGAAGCTCTGTCTGACGTCTATAATACAGTTGAGTTCTATGCGCTGAGCTGTATTGATATCAAAGTCTGTGATATAGTAGTATCTGTCAAGAGCGTCACAATAAAGATAGTTAGCTTGCATATATGCAGCGTTCATAGCAAGCTCGAAAACAGGTCTCAGCTTGTTTATCTTGTCTGTATTCTGTATTGGTACAGCTGCAGCGACTACAGCAGCGCCTGATATTTTATCAAGCGCTCTGTTATCCTTAGCTGACTTGTATAGTGTTACTGTCACAGGAAGCACCTTCCTTCTTCAGGACCTGTATAGAAGGTATATGTATTGATGAATTCTTCAATGAACCGGTGCAGCACTGAATTCCTGTACAATGCAATTGTATCAGCTATTGTTTCTGCAGGTGACTTATGTATATTACCGGTCTTTGACTTCTTGATATTGTGAATATAGTCTGCTGAATATGACTGATCGTCTACTGTCATAGAAGCTGCTGTATGTGATGTGATCGCTGTCTTCTTGTTGACTTCATCATTGGCAGCTACGACATGTGTCTCAGTACTGCCGCTGCTTACTGACTTGCTTTCAAGCCTGTCAGCTGTACTGTCATATGTCGTCGTATATCTTGAAGTCGTCGGATTATTCGCTGTCTCAGTAGATGTATAGTCATATTTATTTTTAGTCGTCACTGTCTTGTCACCGTCGTTTTCAAGTCTCAGCTCAGATTCTGTCATGCTGTAGTCTGCAGAAGGGTCATACTCTGACTGCAGCGCCTGTATCGATCTGAGTATATCAGGATATCTGTATTGAAGCCATTTCTGATATTTCTGAAATATGAAGTACTGCTTCTGAGCTGTCTCTGATTCACCGTATACATACGTATATCTGAGCAGATATTCAAGCAGGACAGCATGAACGACTTCACCGTCGCAGACATCTGAGATAGCAAGCTCTGCGATCTCTGATTCACTCATTGTCAGTATCAGGTCCTTCAGCTGTATCATTTTCATCTGTACCGACATTTTCTTCACCTTCCTTTTCAGTGGAAGTCTCTTCCTGTACTTCCATTTCTTCAGTCTGCACTTCCGTCTGCTCAGCTTCAGCGTCAAGCTTTTCAGCTTCAGCTTCAAGCTTTTCAGCTTCTGCTATGAACTTGATACCCTGAGACGCCTTCTGAGACGCTTCAGATTCAATTCTGTTAGCTTCTGCAAGCTGAGTAGTATATTCTATAGCTGTTCTTTCAAGCTGCCTCTGAAGCACGTCAGAGGGCTTATACGCGAAGTCAAATTCTGTACCGTCATATTCTTTCATGAAAGCAGCTGCTCTTTCTAAACCGTCACGCCTGCATGCGATCTCATCTTCTATCATGAATGTGCTTATAGCGTCCATGTCGTGAAGCTCGTCTATCAGATTCTGACTGCTCTTTGCTGTAGTAGAGAAGGGAAGACCTCTCCATGTTGCGAACTGCCTCAGTATCTGCTCTGTATGCTCGTCGAAGAAATGCAGCTTGTTGACTGCAGTCTCGTCAGTAAGTCTCAGTACATTGTCGTCAAGCGTCTTGTGACCGTCCTGCAGAAGTGACAGCTCTTCAGAAATAACATTGATATCTTCACCTTCGAGGATACGCTTCATGATATTTTCATACTTGGTTATATCAGTGTCGCTATTGACTTTAGGAATAGGCGTCATTCTTGACCACTTAGTCAGCTTGGAAGCTGAGATAGCTGTCTCTGTCAGATCGTCAGCATATTTCATGAACATGATATCAGGATACAGACTGCTGTTATTGAAAAGCAGTATGCATTCTTTTCCGACTTCAAGCTCGCAGGCATAGTCAGAGCCTGCTGTAGTTATTTTCTTAGCTACGAGCATATTGTCTATGATATCTGCAGGAGCTGCAGGTGTGCAGCACCATTTTTCATAATTGACGCTGCTGCTGTCAGGGCATTTGTAGAAGGCAGCAACGCCGGTCCTGATAGCTCTTTCATAAGTATAGCTGTTGAAGTCAGGCGTTCTGTACTCATGCTCAGCTGCTGCTATTCTCAGGAGCATATTCAGGTACATATCCTGCAGATCACGCTTCCTCAGAGATCGCCCGCCAAAGAAGCCATAGAAGCCTGTCTTGTATAGATTGTTGATTTTAGACATATTTTCACCTTCTTAGCAGAAAAGCTCCTGACAGGCAGGAGCTATTCTGTTGTATAGATTATTCAGTTTTAGATGTTTTAGTGTTCTTTGCTGCTGTGACTGTCACTGTCACTGTATCTGTTGCTGTACTTCCGTCAGAGCCTGTGACTGTTGCTGTTACAGCTACTGTACCTGCTGTCACGCCTGTTAGAATACCTGTAGTTGCATTGATAGTACCGTAAGTTGTTGCGTCAGTAGACCATACTACAGCTGCGTCAGGCGGAAGAGTTGCGGCTGTCATCTGCAGTGTACCGGCTGCAGCTACTGTCAGCGTCTCATTCGTGATCTTGACTGCAGGCTTAGTACCGATAACAAATACTACAGCGTTCTCGTCAGGGTCGACAAAGTATCCTGCTTCAAACATATGCACGGTATTGTACCATTTATCAAAGTTGTTATACTCAACACCTGATTCAAGCTGCTGAGCATTGACCATTGTTGCCTGCTTGCCAAAGATAACACCGACGATATTTGACTGCCTCTGCACTGTTCTTGTATCAGGTGAGCCTGCTGCAGGCGGTTCACCCTCTGAAGGCGGGATAGCATTGACTGTCGATCTTGTAAGATAGTTAGCTCTGTTTCTGTCTGTTCCGACGCCCTGCCAGTATGCTATCGTCTTATAGCCTGTGAGCTTAACATACTCTTCATTGTAGCTGCTGCGGTATACGTAGCTTTCAAGAGCACGTGCAAAGTCGGAGATGAGATAAAAGCGTCTGTCGCCTTCTGTTGTCTGTGATACATACTCAGCATTGTTATACAGTGCTGTAGGTTCTACCATGAGATCGGAGATAGTTCTGATGTATGTATTTGCAAAGAGAAGGAAGTTCTTGCTTGTCTTCCAGTTGGTAGTTGTTACTGTATCGTCGCCTGTCTCTGATACATACTCAGCAAGCAGGTCAATGACGTTGTTACCGTCCTTCAGCTTCTCAGCTATAAGAGCTGTTACTGCCTTATGTGAAAGCAGATTGATAGCAAGTCTTCTCTTGCTGAGTACACGCTGCTCAATAGCTCCGATGAATCTGATCATATCATTTCTGCTGTTGAATGCACTTCTCCACTGCTTTTCTGTGATAGTATACGGTGATGTTCTGAATGTAGCCATTACATTGAAGTACTTTGCTGAAGCTTCAACGCTGTGATAGCCGAACATCTCAGCATGTGAAGAACCGCCGTTCTCTTCAAAATTCCATGCGTCATTGATATCAAAGTCAGGAGCTTCTACTCTGATCTTTTCAAGTATGCTGCCATATTCTGCATCTGTTGCATAGATATCAAAGCCGCCTGAATCGATATTACCGTCAACGAACAGTGTCTGTCCTACCTTGTCGATGATATTCTTCAAAGCCTGATTCATTCCTTCACTGCCATACGGGGTATCTGACAGTATCTGTCTTCCCAGTGATACTACATTACTGAGATCGTCCTTGAAGAGTTCAACGCCGCTGTCAGCTCCTTCATCAGCTCCTTCAGTAAGTGTACCTGTAGCTTCAGGGTAGAAGCCTTCATTAAGTATCTTCGCTATCTGTTCAATTTTCATTTGTATTCCTCCTTTATTTTTGAGATAAATCTCTCATTTTATTGATTTAGCTTTTACTTTGAATTTACCTTTTTATTGGTTTATGCAGGGTCTGCTGTACAATATACAAAATCGAATTTCAGATAATACCCTGTACTTGCACCTGTTTGCACATAAAGTTTATTATTAATTATACCGCATGATGCATATGCTGTTGGTACGTCAAATAATGTGTCCGCCATATATCCAGTCCAACTAAAAGCATTTTTAGGTTCATTAACACCTGTAAATGTACCTATAAGAACGTTAGTTGTTGTGGGTAAAGGGTGCGTAATGAATAACGCACCAACAGTACCAACAACAATATGACCGTACTGACGTATATAGACGTTTTGTTCGTCGGGTGTATAACTACTCTCCCATGTTATGCCGCCGATAATTGGTGTCGTAACCGATGAAATATTGTTTTTATTGATATTGATCTGAGCTACATCGGCTGATGTAATGCCACTGTTCATTGCTGCAAGCTGTGCGGCTGTTGGTGTAAAGCCGCTGCCTGAGTTGAATAATTCTGATGCTGTCTTGCCTCTCTGAAACATTGAGAGATCATCAACAGCTAAGTCTGATTTGCCTGTCTGTGAATCATAGATGCTCATTGCATCACCTTCTTTCTGATTTTATTATACTGTATGTATTGACAAATGTCAAGGTAATTTTATGAATTGGTTGAGCCAATTCTGTTTTGAAATTGGTTGACAAATTTTACTGCTCGATTGGGTGACCAATTTTGGTTG
>JAEIGA010011494.1_pt1 | contig 13442 bp, 14 predicted proteins | sample 9270691 | NCBI WGS metagenome assembly JAEIGA01 (sample SAMN17057246, study PRJNA624740) | gut metagenome | biome: biome; isolation source: fecal sample | host: Bos grunniens | place: China: Xizang | collected 2019
ATGCGCCTTGCAACGCAATTTCGCCAACTCTTTGTCCGACGGATCGTACAATTTCCCCGCCGACATTTTTTCAAATTCCGTCATAACGTTTTCCTTTATGATAGTTGCTTATAGCCACAATGCAAAACTTTGTTTTGCAATTCACGCGCTAAAAGCGCAATTCACGACGGCTTTGCCGTCAATTCACGAAAAAACAGAGTTTTTTCAATTCACGATTTGCAACGCAAATCCTTACGGACGTAAACCACTGCCGCCTTGCAAGGTAATCGTTTCGCCCGTCACGTAGGACGCCAAGTCGGAGCAAAGGAATACGCACATACCGCCGACGTCTTGTTCGGGATCGGCAAATCTGCCCATAGGCACGCCTTTAATCGTCTGTTCGTAACGGTCGGGATATTCTTCCTTAAACTTTTGCAAGCCTTCCGTCATTGCCAAGGGGCAAATGACGTTCACGCGCACACCGTAGGGCGCCCATTCCGTCGCCGCTACGCGCGATAAACCGCGGATACCCTCTTTCGCCGCCGCGTAGGAAGATTGCGCGATACGCCCGAACAAGCCTGCGCCGCTTGCAAAATTCACCACTGCGCCCTTGCTTTCTTTAAGGTACGGGAACGCTTTTTGCATATAGAAGAAGGTCGCATAAATGCCCGAATGGATGGCAAGGTCAAGGTCCTCTTTCGTGTGGTCGATAAGCATTTTGCCCGAAGCGGAAGCCTGCGCGTTGTTCACCACCGCGTCAATGCGCCCGAACTTTTCCACCGTCTTGTCGATTACGTTTTGGATCGCCGCCTCATCCGCGCCGTCCGCCGCTACGCACAAAACTTCACAGCCGTGCGCCGCCTCTAATTTTTCCTTTGCGGAAAGAAGAGTGCTTTCCGTTCTACCTGTGATAACAAGCTTCGCGCCCGCCTTCGCAAACGCCGTCGAAAGCCCAAAGCCAATGCCTCTGCCGCCGCCCGTAATGATGACAACTTTATCTTTCAAACTAATCATAATTTACTCCTTATCCGCAGTTTTCACCGCTTTTTTCTTTATCATACCACAATTTTTCCTACTTGTCAATACTCAATCCTAATAATTTTTATAAATTTTTCCAAAAAGTTTGACATTTCCAATTTTAGAAAGGGCAGGTGTGCGTTCAACGCATACCTGCCCCTATCATTTATGGATTTTAACCGTAAAAAAGTTATTCGCCTTTATATCCCCAATGCACGGGACAGTTAGAATAATTCCAAGAAGAAACCCACCCGCTCGGTTTGCTTTCCGCCTCGCAATAAATCGCCAAGTAACGGCAATAATAGAACGCATACCCGTCAATACTCGTTACGCTGTCGGGGATTACAATTTTCGTCAAGCTTGTACAATAATAGAACGCATAGTCGCCAATACTCGTTACGCTGTCGGGAATATTCACGCTCGTCAAGCTTGTACAATAATAGAACGCATACTTACCAATACTCGTGACATTCTCGGGAATAGTTATACTCGTCAAGCTACTGCAATTATAGAACGCATATTGATTGATTGCCGTGATATAAGAAGGTAATACCAAATCCGTTTCCGTTCCGTTATAGCCAAGCAAAATCTTTTCTTCACCGTCCGTATAGATAATATAGCCGTTGTCGTTGGACAATTTCGTTTCCGTAAAGGTATCACCGCTGTTATATACCGCCAAAGCATAATGCCCTACGTAACCGTTAGAAGTTTCACCTTTCTCCACTGTGATATGCGTAGATTTATTGACAACCTCCACAAGCTTATAACAAGATTGGAACGCGCAATCATTGATCCTCGTTACATTATCGCCGATTACCACACTCGTTAAGTTAGTGCAACTACAGAACGCATAATAATCAATACTCGTTACACTGTCGGGAATTACAATTTCCGTCAAGCTACTACAACCATAGAACGCCTCTCTCCCAATTGAAATCACACCGTCGCCGATTACCACGCTCGTCAAGCTATCGCAACTTTGGAACGCCGCCGTACCAATACTCGTCACGCTGTTTCCGATGACTACGCTCATCAAACTATCGCAATTATAGAACGCATATTGATTGATTGCCGTGATATAAGAAGGTAATACCAAATCCGTTTCCGTACCCTCATAACCCACCAAAATCTTTTCGTTGCCGTCCGTATAGACAATATAGCCGTTGTCGTTGGACAATTTCGTTCCCGTAAAGGTATCACCGCTGTTGTATACAGCCAAAGCGTAATATCCTACGTATCCGTTGGACGAACTGCCTTTCGTTATCGTAATATACGTAGATTTATTGACAACTTCTACAAGCTTGTGACAATATTGGAAGGTACTATCATTGATATTCGTTATATTCTCGCCGATAACAACACTCATTAAGTTACCACAATATTGGAAGGCCGCATAACCGATATTCGTTACACCATCGCCAATCACCACGCTCGTCAAACCACTGCAACGCTCGAACGCAGAATTACCAATACTCGTTACATCATCCCCGATAATAACACTCGTCAAGCTCTCACAACCATAGAACGCATAATCACTGATACTGGTTACACCATCTGGGATTACCAATTCCTTAACAAGATTATTGTTAAAATACAAATTTTCGGTGAGACTTAAAGGATTTGCGGCATAATTCGCAAATGAAATATTACACCACGCGCCTATGTCTGTAATATATACTTTCATCAAGCCCGTGCAAGCATAGAACGCATCCTTACCGATACTCGTTACACTATCGGGGATAGTTACACTCGCCAAGCTCTTGCAACTGGAGAATGCCTCCACACCGATTGAAGTTACACCGTCGGGAATATTCACGCTCGTCAAGCTACTGCAATAATAGAACACGCGTTCACCAATACTCGTTACACCGTTGGGGATTGTAATATCACCATACTTGCCTACGTAATGGTATAATGTTACCTCTTCGCCCTTTTTGTAAGTAATAAAGCCATCCTCGGTTACGTTGACGCAAGCCGCTTCGTCCAAGGAAGTATGAATAACCTTTGCATATTTTGCAATACCACCAAAATCATCAGCCCCAATGGTAAATTGCAACGAAGAAAGGTTGTAAATTTCCCAAAGTTTTGTACAATTATAGAAGGCATTAGAGCCAATGTTGGTCAAACGCTGGGACAAAATTGTTACCTTTGCCAAATTTTTGCAGTCATAGAACGCATAAGAGCCGATATCGTAAACCAACGCAGGAATTGTAATTTCGGTCAAGCTACCGCAATTATAGAAGGCACTTTGGCCAATACTCGTTACGCTGTCGGGGATGACCATACTCTTCAAGTTGGTGCAACCATTGAACGCAGAATAATCGATACTTGTCACACCTTCGGGAATATCCACACTCGTCAAGCTACTGCAACCATAGAACGCATAATTCCCGATACTCGTTACACTGTCGGGGATTACCACACTCGTCAAGCTACTGCAACCATAGAACGTCTGATAACTGATACTCGTTACCCCATCGCCGATGACTACGCTTGTCAAGCTATCGCAACTTTGGAACACACTTCCACCGATACTCGTCACGCCGTCGGGGATTACAATTTCCGTCAAGCTACTGCAACTTCCGAACGCAGAAGAAGCAATACTCGTTACGCTGTCGGGAATTACAATTTCCGCCAAACTACTGCAACCAAGGAACGCCTGATAACCGATACTTGTTACACTATTAGGAATCGTTACTTTTGTAACGCTCGTACAATAGCTTAACGCCCTATTTATCGTGGTATAGCCCGTAGGAATGGTTACTTCCGTCACCAACTTGCCCTTGATATACAAATCCGCACCGCTGCCAAAAGGTGAATTGCCTACCGCAAATACTTTATCAATAGAAGACGCGTTGACACGCTTTAATCCACTTTCAATAAACACCTCGTAACCCAACCACGTTAAATTATCGGGAATGGTAAATTCTGTCAATAAAGTACAGTATTGAAAAGCATAGTCGCTAATACTCGTAATTGTACTCGGCAAATTAAAGTTTTCAATGGCTTGACAGCCATAAAATGCATTGGACTTTACTACCGTCGCACCTTCGGTAAGGTTTACCGTCTTTAACGCCAAGGGTAACATGGTATATTGCTTATCATACGACGTTGCGCCGAAAATATAACCGAACCAGGAATTGCTCGACGTCGCGCTTTCACCCGTGAACGGCACGGTGATTTCCGCAATATTGTCACAAAGGAAGAATGCGCTTTGTTCTATCTTTTTATAGGTGTTCGGGATAACAACGTTTGTCAATGTCAATGCCTTATTAAACGCTTTGCTTGCAATCGTCGTAACAAAGGTATTTCTATACGACGTGGGCAACGTGATTTCCGTATCCGCGCCATAATAGCCCGTCAAGATATACTCGCCCGTCGTTTGGTCGATTTCAAACGTATACGGCATCGTTTTTACGTGCATTACAATGCCGTCGCGCGCGATATTATATTTGTCGTATGCGCTTTGATCCACAAGGGTTGCGTAGAACGTCTGCGTGCCGATTTGTTCCGTTTTGAAGCTTTCGGTGTTCCAAGTTACTTCCAAAATAACCGTTTCGCCGTTTACGTCAAAGGAAACCGCCGTGGGAAGCTCTACTTCGCTTACGTCGCTGTCGTAAGGAATTTCCGCGTTTAATACAAGCTGGGTTGCTACGTTGGAAATATCCTTATACACTGCTTCGTAGGTCTTGTTGCCTTTCAGCTCGATTTCAATATGCTCGTCATAGCTGATAATAATGCCATTTTCGTCTATCCAATAAGCAAATTTCATGCCGTTGGGCGCTTTGTCGGCTTTTACCTTGATACTTTCTTTGTTTTTATATCTGCCGTGCGCAAAACCGTCGGGAAGCTTACCATTGATAATCGTAATACTGTAATACGTGCCGTTGGCAATACGGTCAACGTTGTGGTTGAACTGATACTGCGCCGACGCACCGTAGTTGAGCATGTTGTTAAACAAATTTTGTTGGTTGGTCGTCAAACCGCCCTTTTCAAACATCGAATGTACGTATTCCAATATACTGAACTTGATGACGTCGCTGTAATACGCTACGCCGTCGATTTCTACGTATGCGCGCGCAAAAATATCTGTCGTCATTTCTTTCGCCGCCAAGCCGTTGGAATAGAAGACGTAGCAAGGCTTACCCTTTACCGTTGCCGCGCCTGCGTTCGTTTTGGCGTACTTTTCCGTGCCGACAACGTACTCCTCTTGCAACTCGTCCCAGAAAAGCATTTTTATTTCGTGCGCTTCTCTGTCAAAGCCTTCGTTCGATACCGCATAAAGTATGTATACGGAATCCGAGTAGGATAAGTTGTTGGCTTCCACCGTAAGGGTGGGGGTGCCCGTTACATCGTCTGCTTTTGCGCGCGTATTGTAAGTCAAAAAGCCTACGCCTAAAATACCGCTGATCAAAAACAGTACCGCCGAAAGAAAAATCAATATTTTATTCTTGATTTTTGTTCCCATAATATATCTCCTTCTAATTTTTTTCATTTTATACGTGGTGAATTGAGGTTTAAACCCAACCGTCACTGTCTACGTTTTCGTCTTTCCACTCGCTTGTGGGGCTAGTGCGGACAATCTCTTCACTTCGCAAAAAGATTAGTTCTATTTTTACTTCTTCGTACATCTGTGTCTACCTCCTAAACTTCTGTACATAATTAAACTATATTGTTTCATCATCTATTGTACGCCTTTTATTTTACTTTGTCAACGCTTTTTATATTTTTAGCAAAATATAATTATAAAACAAGGCTCGGTTGAACCAAGCCTTGTTTGTATATTCTTGTACTGACCTTTACACTTCGGCAATCATATAAATATGCGGAATGTCGTCCTCTAAATATTCGTCGGAAACCTGCTTAAAGCCTACGCCCTCATAAAAGGGTTTTGCATATAACTGCGCGCCGATTTTCACCTTGTCCGCGCCGTATTTTTCCTTTGCCACGCGCAAACCCTCTCTCATAAGCGCACTGCCTATCCCTTGGCGGCGTTTTAAACAAATCACTCTGCCGATAGACACCTCGTCAAGCCGCTTGCCCTTGTCGATCACACGCAGGTACGCGACGATTTTTCCGTCCTCTTTATAATAGACGTGATAACACTCTTTATCCGCGCCGTCGGGGTCGAAGCAAACGCAGTTCTGTTCCATAATAAACACGTCCGCGCGCGCCGCCAAAATGTCGTATAATTCGTCCAAAGAAAGCTCTTGAAATTGCTTGATGAATAATTGCATATTCCACCTCGTAAAAGAAAATCCGTCCCCAAAATGAGGGCGGATTGCCATTATCTTTATTGCGTAACGATAACTTGCGCGTAGCGCAACACTTTATCGCCCTTTTTGTAGCCCTTGACGTACACTTGCTTTACGATACCGCTTTCCTCGCCGTCCGCCGCGGGCATAGCCATAATCGCTTCCATGGTAGCCGCGTCGAAGGCTTGACCAACGGGATCAATTTCCTCTACGCCCTCACCTTCAAGCACCTTTTTGTAGGCTTTCAAAATCATATCCAAGCCTTGCTTGGTGTTTTCGTCCGCACAAGAGGAAATGGCGCGTTCCAAATTGTCGCCCACGGGGAACAAGGACGCAACGACGTCGTTTCTGCCCTCTTGGTAACGCTGTGCCGCTTGGTTTTGGGTGCGGCGGCGGTAATTTTCGTATTCCGCAGTTACCGCATACCATTTACGCTTACTTTCTTCCGCGTCCGCAAGCGCTTTTTCAAGCTCTACGTCCGCCTTTTTCTTCTTTTTGGTTTTTTCGGGTTTTTCGGGTGCAGCCTCTTTCGCAACCGTTTCTTCTCTCAATTCTTCGTTTTCCATAACGCAAACCTATCTTTTTGTTTTCGCCTTATATATACAACAATTTTTTCCTTTTTAAACACTGCCAAACAAAAATTCTTTTGAAATAGCTCGCCCATACCTTAGAGCGCCCTATTTAAGAACGGACGGCAAGTAGTAAGACTGGATGCAAACTCAGCTTGCTAGAATTCAAGGTGTGCGAACTTGTCGCGGCTCGAATAACGGTAAAAAATTGCTTTTCTGCCGATAACGGTAACGCAAACCGCGCCCAAAAGCTCGGCTACGTTTTCCGCAATCGCGCGAGGGCTGTCCTCTGCGTTTTCCAAAACGGTAACCTTGATAAGCTCTTTGGCTTCGAGCGCGTCGGAAAGGGTTTTTAAGAGATTGTCCGTAATGCCGCCTTTGCCGATTTGCGTAATCGGCGTAAGCGTAGATGCTAACGAACGGAGCTTGCTCCGTTGCTTGCTTGTAATATTTTCGTTCGTAACGATGACCATTTTTATCTTCCTTTTTTGATATTTTTTGTAAAATCCCCGCACCATGTATGCGGTGAATGTGTTTGTTAATGCGAAATGCTGAATGCTAAATGCGGAATTGTGGCTGTGATTTTACGCCGCCCCATCCAAACCGCAAAAACGGCGGAGAAGGGTTGCAGGTTCGCGCAAAACACGGGTTTTGACCGCAGGGAGTTTACTTTGCGTAAATGAGCAAGGGCAAGTTCCGTTTTTGTGATGAAGATTCGCCCTTATACGTCGTTTTACGGTACGAAGTCGAATTCGACGTCGCCAATCGATACAGTATCCCCCTCTTGACAACCCATTTTGACAAGCGCCTTGATGACGCCGCGAAGGCGCAATACTTTTTGGAAATAGAGCATAGAGTCGGGATTGTTCAAAACGACGTTACGGCAAAGCATATCCACCAAACCGCCGACAACAACGTAAACGCCCTCTTCGTCCTTGAAGATTTCAAAGTTCAAATCGTCGTTTGCCTTGTATTCAAAGTCTTCTTCGACGGGGATAGGCTCGACGGGCGGCAATTCGGCAAGCACTGCCAAAATTCCCTCGATAAGCTCCCTCGTCCCCTCGCCCGAAAGCGCGGTGATGGGGAAAATCTTATATTTTCTGCCATACTTCTTCTTAAACGCTTTGAGGTTATCTTCCGCACCGTATACGTCGCATTTATTGCATACAATAACCTGCGGACGAGAGGCAAGCTCCGCACTAAACTCTTTGAGCTCGGCATTGATTTTCTTGAAATCCTCGATAGGATCGCGCCCCTCGCAACCCGAAATATCTACCACGTGGCAGAGCATACGGGTACGCTCGATATGGCGCAAGAAATCGTGCCCCAAGCCCGCGCCCTGCGCCGCGCCCTCGATAAGCCCGGGGATATCCGCCGCCACGAAAGATTTATCGTAGTAACGCACCACGCCAAGGTTGGGGGAAAGGGTGGTGAAATGGTAATTTGCAATCTTGGGACGAGCCGCCGAAATTTTGGAAAGCAAGGTGCTCTTGCCCACGTTCGGGAAGCCGACAAAGCCGACGTCCGCAATCACTTTAAGCTCCAAAATGACGTAGTGCTGCTTGACCTTTTCGCCCTTTTGCGCGAAGTTGGGGGCGTGACGGCGCGCCGTCGTAAAGCGCACGTTGCCCTTACCGCCGTTTCCGCCGCGCGCAACAAGCACCTTTTGTCCGTCCTCGAACACGTCGCAAATGAGCTTGCCCGTTTCTTCGTCGCGGACAAGCGTGCCCAAAGGCACCTTGATAAACACGTCCTTGCCGCCCTTGCCAAAGCATTTTTGCGTACCGCCCATACCGCCGTTTTCCGCAAGGAAACGAGAGGTGAAACGGAAGGGGAACAAGTCGTTCATATCCTTATCGCCCACGAAATATACGTCGCCGCCCTTACCGCCGTCGCCGCCGTCGGGGCCGCACGCGGGCTTGCCTTTATAGGCCTTGAAGGAGTTCATGCCGTCACCGCCGTCGCCCGCCTTAATTAAAATTTTCACTTTATCGGTAAATTCACCCGTAGCCATAAAAAACCTCGTTTTTTCTACATTTCTTCGACATTATACCAAAATCACGAATAAAAAGCAATAATTTCCATAGCCCTCACGCAAACTTTTCTTATAAAGAAAAGAAAAACGCCCCCGCCGTCACGGGAGCAGTTTTTTGTCTTGTATAAAATTATAAACCCCTGACCAACCAACCGAAACAGAGACATTAGTATTCGTCCGTCAAGCCCAAAAGATAATCCGCACTTACCTCTAAACACTTACAAATCAAACAAAGCGTTTCTAACGACGGACAGCTTTTCCCTGACTTATAATCGCTAACGCACTGCTTGGAAACTTTGATTTCCTCTGCTATTTGCACCTGCGACTTTCCGCTGATTTTTATCAATTCATTAAATCTTTCCCTAAATTCCATATTAAAATTATACCGAAAATGGGTAAGTTAATACTTGACAGTACGCTAAAAACTTACTATAATGAATAAAAGAGGTGAAAATATGGAAAATATTATTGAAAAATTATACGAACTTCATATCAACACTGCGCAATATCCATTTGGCATACCCAACAAGGAAATCACCGCCCAAGAGTGGACTTTATATTGTTCTTTAATCGAAGATTTGCCCAAGAAGCATAAGGAAATTTTTATGGAATATACAACCGTTTGCCAAGAAAGGCACAAACAAGAAATCAAATCCATTTACGAACAAGCCTTTAAAACCGCAATCAAACTCCTTATGGAGTGTAGCAAAGAATAGTAAAACGCCCAAGCGGGCGTTTTTTATTTTCGTTTGATTTGCACGCCGTCCAAAATGCCCGTCGTGATAAGCCCCTTTTTCTCGGCTTGGAACGTGGAAAGCGCCTCTTCAATGACGGCTGTAAACAAGCGCTTGGCATCGGATACACGCTCGCAAAACAGATAATAGGCAAGCGAGCCGGGCACAGTGTTCACCTCGCAAAGATACACCTTGCCTTGCGAAAGTAAAAAGTCCATACGCACAATCCCTTTTAAGTCCATACGTTTGTAAATCGTCCTTGTATATGCGCGGATTTTATCCCGAATTTCCTTGCTGAAACCGCCGTTCGTCTCGTACCTGCCCCCTTGATTTGCGGAAACATCACTTTTAGAGCGCACACCGTCCGCGCCGCGTTTGATATACTTTTCCTCAAAGGAATACACCCCCTCGCCAAACGCCTTTTCCGGCTCGGAAACAAAAATTTCACCGCCGACGGAATACGCCGCGCAGTTGACGTCCTGCTTATCCTTCAAATACCGCTCGATAATCACGCGGTTGTCAATGGCGAAAGCGCGCTCTATCGCCGTCTTGGCTTCCTCCTCGTTTTGCGCGACGGAAATGCCGATAGACGAGCCCAAGTGCGCGGGCTTTATAACAACGGGGAATTTGAGCCTGCTCCCTATCGTTTTCAATAAAAACGCGCCTCGTTTTTGATAATCCCGCTCGTTGACGCGGATATATTCTACGACGGGGATATTTAACCCGCGCATCGCCACTTTGGTCAAGCACTTATCGATGAACACCCCCGACGCCGTCAAATCGGGGGAAGCAAGCGGAATGCCGTGCCACGCCATCAACGCGGAAACGCCGCCGCCCTCCCCAAGTCCGCCGTGGCAGCAGTTGAGCGCCGCCTCCGTCTTAAATAGGGGTTTTAGCTTGCCTTTTTTCTCGTTCATCGCGTACACGGTAGCCCCGTAGAAGAAAATTTCCTTAATTTTGGCACGGTTGAAATTGCGGAAAAAGCCCACGTCCGTCATTCCTGCCGCCGTATATATTTTTCCATCCGTATGTATGTAGGCAGGCAGGACGTCGTGCCCTGCCGCCTGCAAAATATTCACCGCAAACACCCCCGTCAACACGGAAATTTCCCGCTCGCACGATTTGCCCCCAAACAACACCACGATTTTGCGCATAAAAAAACACCTCCGCGAATATTTTTCCGCTTTGGTGTTTCGTTTGTATTATACAATAACGATTTACAAAGTAAATCAATTCACGTCGCAAAAGCGACAATTCATGACAAAGTCAATTCATGCCCGTTAGGGCAATTCACGACGGCTACACCGTCAATAAACGTCGGGCAAATCGTTTAAAAACAAAACGGCGTCGCCCTTGCCAACCCACTCGCCAAGCGCGGCTTGCGCGCCTTTCAAGTCCTTGACGGTGGACAATTTCTTCTCATCGCCGCCCGCGTTTTTATATCCGTCCTTCACCGCGCCGACCAACGTCTCGCCCACCAAAATCACCTTGTCGGGCGCAAGCTTGGCAATTTCCTCGCCCAACTTGCCGTTGATTTTTTCTTCCAACACGCCGCATTCGATAATGCCGGGGGTTACTACGCACTTTCTACCTACAAACCGACCAAGCGCCGCAAGCGCCTCTTTCGCGCCGACCGCATTGCAGTTGTAGCCGTCGTCCAAAATGTACGCGCCGCCGCTTTCGATAAGCTGTAATCTGTGCGGAATGGGTTGCAGCTTTGCAATCCCCGCCGCGATTTCTTCCGCGCTCATGCCAAGCTCTCTGCAAAGCCGCGCCGCCAACGCAATATTTTCCACCGCCGCGCCGCCAAGCAATTTGGTCGAAACAGAAATTTCTTTTCCGTCCACGCAAAGGGTAAATTCTGTGCTCGTCGCCTGCAAGGAAAGATTGCTCACGCGCTCGGCATACGCCACGCAAGCCGTGCCCGAAAATTCCGCTTCAATACGCTCGCGCAAGCCCTCGCCGCAAACGACCTTCTTCGCGCCGCACTTTAAAATTTCACTCTTTTCCGCCCACGCATTTTGCACCGAGCCAAACGTCTGCATATGTTGTTCGCACACGCCCGTGAACACCGCATACTCGGGCTTTACGAGCTTGCAAAGCTCGGCAATATCCCCCGCCTTACGCGCGCCCATCTCGGCAATCAAAATTTGTTTGCCCGTAAATTCGTCCGAAAAGACGGTCTTGGCAACCCCTATCGGCGTGTTGTAGGATTCGGGCGTAGCCACCACTAAAAACTTTTCTTGCAAGAGTGTGGCAAGGATATTTTTTACGGAAGTTTTGCCGTAGCTGCCCACCACACCGATACGCACGGTTTTACTTTCATCTAATACCTGCCCCGCACGTTTTACGAAATTTTTGTTTCTCGCGTTCTCAAAAATACCCAAAATTAAGTTAGTCAAGCAAAGGAGCAAGGGCAACGCAATCGGCATAATCGCATACGGAAGATACGCCATAAGCCCATAGATTTGCGAGCCGTTAATTTCCTTTAACCAACCGAGCAAGGACAACAAGCCAAAGCCTGCCCCCGCCGTTAAAATTACGTATCCCACGAACAAGCGGTTAAACCGTCCCGTACGCTTAAAGGGCACCTTCAAGGCGAAGCGGTGATCCGCCCAATATAGAAGCAAGGACAACCCCAAGAAGGGTACGGCGGCGCAAATCAACGCCACTCGTTCGCCGAAAACGGAAAAGCAAAGGGAGCATATCCCCGAGGTCAGCGCAAGGCAAAGCGCAACCACCGACAAGCGGTTGAAATACAAATTCCCTTTCTTGCCAAGCCAACGCAAAAAACCACCGTTTTTATAACCGCTCTGTTGCAACGCACCCACGGCTTTTTGCGTAGACGCGCAAAACAAAAACGCGGTGACGACTGCGGCTATTCCCCTCAAAACGTGTTCAATCATATAAAAATTCCTCTGTGATTAAATTAAACGCCAACGCCTTTTCCGCAAAGGCAAAATGTCCGCCGTCCATCACGCGTAGCGCCGCGCAAGGAAAGCTTGCCAAATACGCCTGCGCCTCTTTCATCGGCGTTACGGTATCCTCTCTGCCTTGGATAATCAGCACGGGATTTTTCACCTTTTGTGCGCAACCGCGCAAATCCTCGTTGACGATTTTTTTATAACTTTCTTTCATAACGGGCGATAGAGTGCGGTATTCCGCGCTCCCGAATTTCCGCTCCGCAAATTTAGGCGCAAACCTTTTCACGAGCCGATACGCCCCTACCTTCATATGGTAACCAAAACCGCGCCGTAAAATAACGCCCGCCGCGCCCGTCAAAATCAGCTTATTAAATAAGCTGTTGTCCTGCGCCGCCGCCTTGATTGCCACTCTGCACCCAAACGAATGTGCCACGACGGACGGCTTTTGTAAACGGAGCAAAAAGGTGACTTCGTTTAGCCACGCCGCGTAATCCCCAACCGAAAAAGGCGCGTCCAAGGGCTTACTTTTGCCAAAGCCCAAAAAGTCTATCGCCGTCACGCGATAAAACCTTGAAAAATACGCAATCTGCCGCGCAAACGCCTCTTTCGAGGACATATACCCGTGCAAAAACAACAAATCCTGCCCTTTTCCCTTTTGTAAAAACGAAACGTCGGAAAGCCTAACCGTCGCCCCGTCCCCCTTTTTGTTTATTCCGTAACGATTTGCAAAGCAAATCAATTCATGAAAAACAGAGTTTTTCAATTCATGCGCTTTTCGCGCAATTCACGACAACTACGTTGTCAATTCACGATAAACGATTTACTCACGCTCCGCGGAGAAATCGTTTATCATTTCCAAAGCGTCCTCACCGTCGGGATAATAGCGCTTGCGAAGTCGATTTTTTTGGAATCCGCTTTTAAGGTACAGC
>JAEIGA010011495.1_pt1 | contig 13441 bp, 12 predicted proteins | sample 9270691 | NCBI WGS metagenome assembly JAEIGA01 (sample SAMN17057246, study PRJNA624740) | gut metagenome | biome: biome; isolation source: fecal sample | host: Bos grunniens | place: China: Xizang | collected 2019
ATAGAGAATAAAATGAATCAGCATTTGAAATACAGAGGCAAGGATGACGGGAAGGGGAACATCAGCCCTGCAGGCGGCATAAAGGTGGCATATGTATCCGATTTCTGATAATTTGGTGATAGGCCAAAAAGGTAAGTAATATAAATAGTAAGGATGACTGGCATGACACAGGAATTAATTCAGTTAACGAATCAGCTGCTTATCAAGGTGGCTGAGGCAGAAGAAATCTATCGGCAGGCTAGGGAGGAAGAAAAAACGTTTGATTTCTATCAGGATGTTAAACCCTATGCCGATGAAGTAAAGAAAATGGCTGACAGATGGGCTGTTCTTGCCGGCGACTGGCAAAAAGAAGCGAAACCAAGACTTATCAGCCCGCTCCAAATCCAAAACACACATAATAACCTGCTACAGGTGTCCGTTCACTGTCATATCCCTCAATCAAGCAAATCACGGTTTGTTAAACACTGCCATGCGGCTGCCTTTGTTCTTGAACAAGTGAAAAGGGAAATATGATTAAAAGCCTGATTTCCAAGGAGGGAATCAGGCTTTTTGGTGATTTTGTAATGCACTCATAGCTATATTCCTCATATATTATTGATGAGTAAGATGAACGGAGGAGAGTGGCATGCTTAAAGACCTTCTGAAGAAAAGATCACAAAGGCAAGGCCCTGACCCAACTTCCATGATAAATTGGACGTCTGGCATGCCTCAGTATGATTATCAGACAAATGGGATGAATTATTTTCAAGCTGGGATGTCACAGCCGGCGGGAGGGCCTTATCAAGGGCAGATACCAGGCTGGCCGGCATTTCCAGAGCAGATGATGTATCAAGCATCCGGCCATTTTGAAACGGAGGCGGCTAATCAGGGGTATTATGGTCCATTAATGATGCCCTATACAAATGACCCCTATCAAGCACCGTTAATTCAAAGTCCGGTCCAGAACCCCATCCAGAATTCAAATACCATTCCTAATGGCTACCAGCCTTATCAGGCGGCTCCGGAGATGAACCCTTATCCAAAACAACAGCCCAACCCTTTTCAAAACCCGCTCTACCAGCAGGATGAGGATTTTCATCCCGTACAGCCTCCTATGATGAATGTTACACATCCGTATCCAAAGCCAAGCTTTCTGCAAAAGAGCCAGGGGAATAATATATCCTCCGTGCTTAACCAGTTTAAGAACCAAGAGGGCAGCATTGATTTTAATAAGATGATGGATACGACTGGACAGATGTTGAATACGATGAATCAAGTGTCAAATCTGGTAAAGGGAGTAGGGTCAATCTTCAAGACAGGAACATGAAAAACTGCCGGGCAATCGTTGTCGGCAGTTTTTTGATGTTGACTATCGGATAGAAATGCGGCGCCTCTTAGACTTTGGAACGGATACGGTCAAGAGACCGTTTTCATGGCTCGCCTGGATGTTCTCCTCGTCAATTGGCTGCGGAAAGGTAAAGCTCCTTGATTTCTTGCGTCTTTCAATTGAGGAAGGGGTTCCCTTTTCGGGATTAGCTGTTTTACGATCTTCCGTTTCACAAGAAATGGTCAGACGGTTTCCAGAGATATCAATTTCTATTAAATCTTTTTCAACACCGGCAATATGGGCATGGATGACATAATGTGTATCCGTCTCTTCCCATTCCATCGGGAAGCTTGAGAAAAGTTTTTGATTCTGGAAGAAACCGTCCATTGATTGCAATAATCCATTCCCTGTTCTCTCGGAAAGGAGATGGTCCATTTGAGAAATGAATTGGCGGAAAGGTTCCATTAACTCGTTCCGGTTGTTCTGAGCCATGTATAATTCCTCCCTTAATATAATTCTATTCATATCATATGCACCGCCCTGTTTTGGCGTTATTCGAAAGTTTGCGTATGAGTTAGGAAACAGGGGTATAAATGGTTGGGTAAGATAGGATAAACTATAGATAATTACCTATTCGAAGGGAGATTGGAAAATGGCTGAACAAGTGAAGCTTGCTTACAGAGAGTCAGGGGATGGTGAGAACATTCTCTTATTACATGGCTTTTGCGGCAATAAGGATTACTGGAAGGAAGTGGAGGAGCGCCTTTTGCCCACCCATCATGTCGTAGTGGCGGATATGAGGGGGCACGGGGAGACGGAGGCGACAGAGCCTGGTTACAGCATTCATGATATGGCAGAGGATGTGTTTGCTTTCATTAAGGAGAAGGGACTTGAAGATGTTTTCGTTTTCGGCCATTCAATGGGCGGATATATTACCCTTGATCTAGCCAAAAACCATCCGGATGTGCTTGCCGGCTATGGTCTTATTCATTCCACGGCATTTCCGGACACTGAGGATGCGAAGAAGAAACGTTCGGCAGGTGTGTCAAAAGTTATTGAGCAGGGTGTGGATTTATTCGTCAAGGAACTCGTGCCAAATCTTGTCGCTGAACAAACGCGGGAGAACAATCAAGCGATAATCCATAAATTATTCGACATTGGGATAGAAACCAATCCAAACGGGGTCATTGGAGCCTTGAAGGCCATGCGGGACAGGGAAGACCTGAGCCAGGTTCTAGAGGATGATCGTCTTCCTGTCTTGCTTGTCGCAGGAGCCCAGGATAAGGTCGTTCCTCCAGAGAAGACCTTTATCACAAATGGAAGCCACGTAACACAGGAATTAATTGCTGATTCAGGTCATATGGGGATCTTCGAAACACCTGATGAGGTCAGCTATGCCATCGCCTCTTTTGTGAATGAACATTCAAAGAAATGAATTAATGGCCGCATCCGCTAAAAGATGCGGCTTTTTCCTTCACAAGAGAACGTTCATTCGGTTACAATGATGACAGAAATGAGGTGTGAACGTGTTCAGGAAGAAAAGTTTAGCGGATATCATGAACGACCTGCTGACTGACGAACAGTATAAAGACCAGATCAGCTTCTGGCATACAATCAATGAAAAGGAAGCTGCTTATGCTCCTTTTCCGGATGATTTGCATGAACAATTACGAATTGCCCTTGAAGCAAGGGGGATTTCTTCATTATATAGCCACCAAAGCGAGGCTTACCGCGCCATTCGCGGCGGAAGGAATATCGTCGCGGTCACCCCAACCGCATCCGGCAAGACACTTTGTTATAATCTGCCCATCATTCAAACCATTCTTGAAGATGCTGATGCGAGAGCCCTTTATTTATTTCCAACAAAAGCGTTGAGCTATGACCAAAAGTCGGAGCTTGAGGAGTTAATCCATGCGGCCGATTTAAAGATCAACAGCTACACCTATGATGGGGATACCCCGACAAGCATCCGCCAGAAAATCAGAAAGGCGGGACATATAGTCATTACGAATCCGGACATGCTCCACTCCGGCATCCTGCCTCATCATACGAAATGGGTCTCCTTGTTTGAGAACCTTAAATATGTCGTAATAGACGAGCTGCATACGTACAAAGGCGTATTTGGGAGCCATACAGCCAACGTCATCCGGCGCCTAAAGCGCATTTGCCGCTTCTATGGGAGCGACCCGCTCTTTATCTGTACATCGGCAACCATTGCCAATCCGCAGGAATTAGCGGAAGCATTAACGGAAACGGATATGGTGCTGATTGATAAAAATGGCGCACCTTCAGGAAAGAAGCATTTCGTGTTTTATAATCCTCCGATTGTCAATAAGCCACTTAATATACGGAGAAGCGCCGTGCTTGAGGTGCGGAAGATAGCAAGCGACCTGCTCCGGAATAAAATCCAGACGATCGTATTTGCCAGAAGCCGTGTGCGTGTGGAAATTCTGCTAACCTACTTGCAGGAGCTTGTGGCAAAACAGTTAGGTCCCAAAGCAATCAGCGGCTATCGAGGAGGCTATCTGCCTACCCAGCGCAGGGAAATCGAGAAAGGTTTGAGAGATGGGACGATATACGGGGTCGTCAGTACGAACGCGCTCGAGCTTGGCGTTGATATCGGACAGCTCCAGGCTTGTATCATGACTGGTTATCCGGGATCTATTGCAAGCGCATGGCAGCAAGCGGGACGAGCGGGAAGGCGTCATGGAGAAGCGCTGATCATCATGGTCGCCTCCTCAAGCCCAATCGACCAATTTGTCATTCAGCATCCGGATTATTTCTTCAATCGCAATCCGGAGACAGCAAGAATCAACCCAGATAATCTCGTCATTCTCGTCGATCATTTGAAATGCGCGGCCTTTGAGATCCCATTCAAGGAAGGGGAACAATTTGGTGCGGCAGAAATTACTGAAATACTCGACTATCTGGCCGAAGAGCATGTCCTGCATAAGAATAAGGATATGTGGCATTGGATGAATGATGCCTTTCCGGCGCATGAAATCAGTCTGCGTTCTGCATCCCAGGAGAATGTGGTGATTATTGACAGGACCAATCCGAAGCCGCGTGTCATAGGTGAAACGGACCGTTTCAGTGCAATGACGCTGCTTCATGATGAAGCGATATACTTGCATCAAGGGATTCAATACCAGGTTGAATATTTGGATTGGGAAGAGAAGAAGGCGTATGTGCGAGAAGTGAAGGTTGATTATTATACAGATGCAAACCTCGCTGTTCAGGTCGATGTACTAGAAATTGACGAGGACAAATCTAACCGCCAAGCGACGGTAACCTATGGAGACGTATCCGTTCGGGCGATGGCGACCATCTTTAAGAAAATCAAGTTCGATACGCATGAGAATATAGGTTCAGGACCAATTCATTTGCCGGAGGAAGAAATCCATACGAATGCCTGCATGCTCTCTTTGAACAAAGACCTGGCAGATTGGAAGGAAGAGCGGCTTGAAGAGGGATTAATGGGTGCTTCCCATGCGCTTCGCGGAATCATTCCCGTGTATGTGATGTGTGACCCGGGAGATATCCATGTGTATCCCCAGGTAAAAGCAACGCATAATGACTTGCCGACAATCTTCGTTTATGACCATTATCCGGGCGGCATTGGCCTGAGCAAATATATGTACGAAAATAGTGAGACCATTATTGAGGCAACAATCGATGCGATAGATGCCTGCCCATGTGATTCCGGCTGTCCAAGCTGTGTCGGGACAGAAGGCGGAGGGAACTCCACGAAAGAGGATGCGGTGAAGATTCTTTCCATTTTGGCTGACCGCTATGCTAAAGGTGTTATGAAGCATGTCCATTAAACATAAACTAAATCGAATGAAAGCCCATTTGAATACAGGAAAGGGAGACTCCAAACAACAGCCGGTTACGTCTGTATCACAGCCAAAGATAGAGATCCCTCACTATAAGAAATGGGAGGAATATGGCGCAAAGGCGATATTTATGGAAGATGAGTATTGCCTCATCCGCGAGGTAAGCTATCCTTTAACTCACCGTCATGGCAAGTACTCATTTGATATGCTTTTAGATATCATACGCATTTGGAATGAGTCTGATGTAGCTCATCCCTTATCCGCTAAAGGATTTCAGGCGGATAATATGTTTTTCTTTGATACGGAGACAACAGGGCTGGGCGGAGGAGCCGGGACTTCGATTTTTCTTCTGGGACTTGCATTTATTGAGAATGGAGCGGTCAAGGTGAGGCAGCATTTCCTGCCAAGGCCAGGCTATGAGGTGCCGTTCTATAAAAGCTTCCTGGAAAAAGTCAATTATGAAACGCTTGTCACCTATAATGGGAAATCATTTGATTGGCCGCAGGTCGTCTCGCAGCATACGCTGCATAGAGGTCAGCTGCCTAAGCTCCCATCCTTCGGGCATTTCGACCTCTATCATGCGGCACGCAGGCTCTGGAAGAATAAACTTGAACGGGTCAAGCTTGCTGTCGTTGAGGAAGAAGTTCTTGGGTTTAAGAGGGAAGATGATATTCCGGGTTACTTGGCGCCGATGATCTATTTTGACTTTGTAGACCGGAATGACCCGGAAGCCATCTTTAAGATTATGAAGCATAATGAGCTGGATGTCCTGTCGCTCATCACCTTGTATATTCATCTGTCCGCGCTTCTCTTGAATCAGGAGTTTGCCGAGCATGAGGACTCTTATGAGTTGGCGAGATGGTTTTCGGCATTGAAAGACCGGGGGCGTGCCATTCAATCTTTTGAGAAAGGTGTCTTAGAAACGAAGAAGGAAGATGAGGGGCTGATCGTTAAATTTCATTTGGCGAATGAACATAAAAAGAATCGCAATGTTCATACCGCAGCCAAAATTTGGCTCGAGACGGTAGATTTACAGCAAGCTGACTTGAAAGCGATGTCCCATTTAGAGCTTGCTAAGTATTTTGAGCATACGGTTAAAGACGTTGAGGCGGCACTTTATCATGCCAGGGCTGCGCTCTTTGCCGTAGTGGAAAATAATATTCAGAAAGCGTCCTTGAAAGAAAACGATCTTCATAAACGCATCAGCCGCCTTGAAGGAAAAAGGCTGAAAGCGGTGAACGGTCAGGAAAATAGGTGAATGCCTCGGTGCAAACTACCCGCATCTCTCATACCTTATAAATGTAAGAACATCAAGGATGATGAAAGGAGAGAGATAATTTATGCATCATGGTCATCATAATTCCTGCGGCCCAATCTCAGTTCCAGGGTGTAATCAAACACAAGTCTGCCCGCCAGTATGCCATGAACCAATTCAATTCGTAAAAGAAAATTGCTATACAGTCATCGTACCGCATGTTCATCCTGTTCACACATTGGAAGTGAACAACCATGTCTTTCAGCATGAGCATTCGTTCCCGCATTCCCAACAAACGATGAACCCAGTGTTTAACCAAGAAATACAACACGGGGCACCAATGCCGCCTGCACCGGGCTGCTGCGGACCAATGTCTGGAGGTCAAGGACAGTTCCCTGGTCAAGGGCAATTCCCTGGTCAAGGACAGTTCTTTGGTCAAGGGCAGTTCCCTGGTCAAAGACCGTTCCCTGGTCAAGGGCCAGGATTTTAAAGGCAAGAGGCTTTATGCCTCTTCCTTTCTTAATGAAACTAATCAGGACAAGCATCGGAAGTGAGAAAATGGGTAAAGTAGTATTTGTAACCGGATATAAAGCCTATGAATTGGGGATTTATGATCAAAAGCATCAAGGGATTCCTTACATAAAGAAGGCCATTAAAAGTCGTTTATTGGACATGCTTGAACAGGACCTAGAGTGGGTCTTGATTACGGGCCAGCCTGGAGTAGAGCTTTGGGCAGCAAATGTCGTGTTCGATCTGCAGGAGGAATACCCTGAGCTCAAATTGGGAGTTCTTTTGCCCTTTCTGAATCAAGAAGAGAATTGGAAAGAGGGCGTAAAGGAACAATATGAAGAGGTTCTCATCCAGGCGGATTATGTTGAAGCCATTACAAAAAAACCGTATGAGGGACCCTGGCAGCTGAAGCTCCGCAACCACTTCTTGGTGGATAAGAGTGACCAGATGCTTATCCTGTATGAAGAGGAAAAGGATGGCAGTCCTAAATACAGCTGGATGGAAGCGAAAAAGAAGCAGGATAAAACGGATTATCCCATCATCCAAATTACATTTTGGGACTTGGAAAGCCTGATTGAGGAAGAACAATGGCAAGATTATTAAAAGGTAAATTGACAAACTGAGCTTTTTTTGAAAAAATAATAAGTATTAGTCGTAGGAATTTGAGGTGAAGAAAATGCTCTCAGATAAAACCAAATTGACAGCGAAAGAAATCCTGGAGAAAGAATTCAAAACCGGGGTCAGAGGCTACAAGCAAGAAGAAGTGGACCAGTATCTCGACTTAATTATCAAGGACTATGAAGTCATGCACCAGGAATATGAACTGCTTTTGCAAGAGAACATGAAGCTGAAGAAGCAATTGGAGGAACAGCCTAAGAAGACTGTTCAGCCAGTACAGCAAACACCTGCTGGAACAACCAATTTTGATATTTTGAAGCGCCTTTCCAACTTAGAAAAGCATGTTTTTGGAAGTAAATTATACGAGTAATAACTTCCATACCAATTTTGGTTGCAAAGTATGGTTTTTGAAGCTATAATAACTTTTATGCGATAACGTCTGGGTAATCGCTGCAATGTGAATTGTAGAGGAAAGTCCATGCTCGCACAGGCTGAGATGCCTGTAGTGTTCGTGCCTAGCCCAATAAGCTAGGGCAGCCTGATTTTTCAGGCTGACGGCCGGGAAAGCGCCTAAGTCTTTTGATATGGCGCCGGTACCTATAAAAGTGCCACAGTGACGGAGCCTTCCTGGAAACAGGAAGGGTGGAACGAGGTAAACCCCGCGAGCGAGAAACCCAAATTTGGTAGGGGCGCCTTTCCTAAGGAAATGAACGATGGGAAAGGTCAGATAATATCTGAAGATAGATGATTGCCGCCGGAGTACGAGATTCTTCCAATCGTTAGCAGTACGAAGGAACAGAACATGGCTTACAGGACGTTATCCAGGAAGCATAATCAATGAATAAAGATGGCCTTATGAGTTAAGGCGTATATGTAAAATGAAGAAGCCGCCGATTTCTTGGTTTGAAATCAGCGGCTTCTTTTTTTGTGTTTGTCAATAACTTGCCTTCACCGTCTTCTTCGCTTTTTTACCATATAAGGAAAGATAGATGAGAAGGATGCCGCAAGTGACAATCAGCCCTATATAGACAGACATCATGATTGGCATCAAATAGGCGCCAAGAATGATAGAGAACCGAGCCATCAGCTCAGCGCCGTTATAGGCTGCTCCCGCAAAGGCTGAATAGGAGCCTCGTTTGTCGGCCGGGATCAAGTTTGCTTGTTCGGTCGTATAAACGGGAGAATACAGCAATTCACCAATGGTTGCGACGAACCCGAAGAGCAATAACACATACCATGTATCGGCTGAAGTGATGACTGCGTAGCCAATTCCGTAGATAACAAGCCCGGTCAGTAAAACACTCCTATTAGTATAGCGGCTGGCGAGCTTCGTGACGAAGAAGGTCAGTAGCACAACAGATGCCATATTGAGGATATTAAGCATGCTCAGCATATGGACACCTTCGGTCGTGAATCCCATAATATCAACGGGCTTAAATGTTTCAGCTAAGCGGACGCCAATATAGCTGTTGAGGGTAAACTCAGCGGAGAGAATCAGCGTGAAACCCAGCACTAATTTGACGTATTGCTTATCCGCGAGCGCCACTTTGTAATTGTCTATCACATCAAGAAAGATGTTTGGTCTTGCGCTTTTTCGCACAGGCTGATGGGTATCGATTAGCCAGATTTGATAGGCAATGATAATCATAAGCGAGATAAAGGATAAGGTCATGAATAATTCCTTTTGATAGTGAAGAAAGAATAACCCTCCCATCGCTGCCCCAATCGCCATCGACAAATTGACTTGCCAGTAGTCAATCGCATAGACAGCTCTCCGGTTTTCGGGAGTGGTAGAATCCATGATAATCGCCTGCATGCAAGGCCGGCCAAGACTGCTCGTGATCATGTATCCGACATAGGAGGCCGCAAAAAGAATTATCCAATCATAAATCGGGAACAGGCTGATTGTCATCAAAACGAGCATGACTGTGTTTAAGCTCGATGTGACAAGCAGGACTTTTTTTCGTTTAAATCGGTCTGAGATATAGCCGCCAATTAAATTGGCAGCAAACGTAATGAAGACCGTACAAATAAGAAAGATGCCCGCCGAAATCTTATTTAACTCAGCCGCTAAATATAGTGCCATAAAGGGCATGATAGCACTTGAGGCCGCGCGATTAAAAAAGGATGTAATCAGCCGGACTTTGATGTTTTGTGGAAGATTTTTGAATTTCATCTTGTGTTCCTCCCTTCGTTCACTTTATATTAAACTAGACGGATATTTTAGAAAATAGACAATTTTTAAATATATGTCCACTTTTATATCGAAAGGGGAAAAGGGAGATTGGATGCAAAATTGCTGACATTGTGGCATCATGTGGAATCTGGTCCAGTAAAAATGAGTAATCTTTCGAATCTGCTGGGGTTGAGTATAAAGCAAACGACTAGGTACATACATAAATGGCATGAGGAAGGGTGGCTCATTTATCAAAGCGGAGTCGGCCGCGGGCGCCTTTCTGAAATTGAATGGAGGAAGAATGTAGAGAGAGCCTTTGAAGAAATGGTGCAAATGAAGATGGAAAAAGGAACAATCGAAGAATGTGCCCGACTGCTTCTTTTGGATTGGTCAAGGGATTGCAAACTTCGGTTGATGAAAAGCTTCCAGGGGAGGCTTGGATATGAACAAAACCATGAGGATCGATTGATCATCCCGAGAAAACATCCCTTTCTGACGACTCATCCACTCGAGGCGCGTGATGTTCATAGCGCAAATCTGGTTGCCAATATTTATGACAGGCTTGTCTCCTTGGATGAGGACGGCATAATCCACCCTGGTCTATCTCATAGCTGGGAGCTTGATGAAACAAAGCTGCGTCTATATTTGCGCAAGGATGTTAAATTTCATGACGGGTCTATTTTGACGGCACAGGATGTTTGCATTTGCCTTGAGAAAATGCGCTCGCACCCCTTTTATGAGCTGATGTGGTCACCGGTTGCCGAAATTACGGCACGCGGGCCGCTTGTGGTCGACCTCCATTTTCGCTATCCGTGCAGCTATGCTCTTCATCTTTTAGGCGTGCTCGGGGCGAGTATCTATAAGGCGAATGGTGAAGAGCTGAGCGGAACGGGAAGCTTCTATATCGAGCTTAATAATGAGGTCAAAACCGTTTTGCATGCCTTCAAGGAATATTATAAAGAGCGTTCTTTATTGGATGTAATTGAATATGTTCAGGTGCCCAAAGACTTTGAGAATATATATCGCTCATCAAAGCAGGCGACAAACAACGAAACCTTTCAAGTGGACAGTGATTATGGCTTTGGTGTGGCCATATTTAATAGTTATCGAGATTCAGATATTGCTAGGGCGGATGTGAGGGAGTATTTGCATTACAAGATGGCGATTCATAGAAAGGAGCTTCCCGAGATTGACCCGAGTGTCATCCCGAATGATTGTGGAGTATTTCCTGGAATCAGTAAGCCATATGTGATAGAGAAAAGGCTATGCCCAGATCTTAGCCGCCCATTGAAGCTTCAGGTAACCCGATATACAAACTCGGCCGGCATCTGGGCACAAGAGCTTCTTAGTAAAGAAGGGTGTGCAGTTGAACTTATTCCCGTTCGTTTTGAGGAGACATTAAACAATGGGAAGGAGAATCAGGAGTGTGATTTTTTCTTCCATGGAGAAGTTTTTGAAATCAACCAGACCTTTTCCTTCTTCCAGTTTCTCTTTGGAGGTTCATCCCCCCTTTATACATTATTGGAGACTTGCATTGATAAGGCTGCTTTTCTGAAGAGGTATGCGATGACGCCCGTTTCCGATTGGATGGAGCTTCATTTGAGTCTTGAGCGTCTGTTGATTGAATCATCCCATATGATTCCGCTCTATTTTTCGAGGAAGAGCTTTTTATTTACGGAAGATATCAGGAATGTAAAAACAAAGTATTTTGGTCATGCTGATTTCTCGAAATTATGGATGAAGCCTAATGTTTAAGGGGCAATTTTGCCTGATAAGGTTTGCAATAGACTTGGTGTAGTTGTATTATTAAAAGCGCAAACGGATAGTAAATGAATAGGGTGAAATTATGAAAATGACATTAATCGCGACGGCCGCTATGGGGCTTGAAGCGTTAGTTGCGCAGGAAGTGCGTGACCTTGGATATGAATGCACAGTTGAGAATGGACGGGTCCTTTTTGAAGGGGATGAAACCGCCATTGCAAGAGCGAATATGTGGCTTAGAACAGCTGACAGGGTGAAAATCCTTGTCGGTGAGTTTAAGGCCTATACCTTTGACGAGTTATTCGAGAAAACGAAAAAGCTCCCTTGGGAGAATTATCTAGATGAAACAGCTGAATTCCCGGTCATGGGCAAATCAGTTAAGTCAAAATTATTCAGTGTTTCAGATTGCCAGGCAATCGTGAAGAAAGCCATTGTCGAGCGCATGAAGAAAGCTTATAAGAAGGATGGCTGGCTTGATGAGAATGGGCCGCTTTACCGGATTGAGGTCGGTTTATTAAAAGACCGTGCAACGCTGACGATAGATACGACAGGACCCCAGGCGCTTCATAAAAGGGGATATCGAACCGGACAAGGGGAAGCCCCGCTGAAAGAAACTTTGGCTGCGGCCCTTGTGAAGCTTACGAACTGGACGCCGGACAGGCCGCTTGTGGACCCATTCTGCGGCTCAGGCACCATTGCGATTGAAGCGGCTTTAATTGGCCAAAATATCGCACCGGGCTTTAACCGGGAGTTCGTCTCTGAAGAATGGCCGATGATTGATTCAAGCGTATGGGACAAGGTCAGGGATGAAGCGGAGGAACAAGCGAATTATGACCAGCCGCTTGATATTTCCGGCTATGACATCGATCACAAAATGGTCAACATCGCAAAGGAAAATGCACTGGAGGCAGGCCTTGGCGATCTCATTCAGTTCAAACAAATGCAAGTGAAGGACTTTACGACAACGAAGGAATACGGTGTCATCATCGGAAACCCGCCATATGGGGAACGCTTGAGCGACAAGCCGTCAGTTGAGCGTATGTACAAGGAAATGGGTGAGGTCCTCAGGCAGTATGAAACATGGTCCGTTTACATGATGACCTCTGACGAGAACTTCGAACAATTTTACGGGAAGCCGGCAACGAAGAAGCGCAAGCTCTTTAATGGTTTTATCCGTACGGACTATTACCAGTACTGGGGAAAGAGACCGCCGCGTAATCCAAAAGCCTAATGCCTTTTTCAGGCAGTTTATCGGTATTTTCTAACCGAGGCTTATGCATATCAGATAATAGACAGCAGCCTTAGATCCGCATTCAAAGGGATTAAGGCTGCTTTTTTATGCAATCATCTTTTTTTTTGCGTCATCATTAATACCTGCATCTACCTGTATAAATAGGCATCACCAAAATGATAAAATTAATAAGTTTTTTTAATTTTCAATAGATTGAAAGGTGAGAAACATGGACAATACATTAATAAAAGCAGATGATATTTGGCTATTATGGGCCTTTCTTGCAGGATGGGCGGCAGTGAGTATTTATTTGGAGCAGAAGTATAGATGGGCATCAAAAATATCAGGAGCCATTATTGCCTTGTTGGGTGCAATGCTCTTGGCAAATTTGAAAGTTATCCCGACAGAATCGGTTGTCTATGATACGGTGTGGGGATATGTCATTCCGCTAGCCATTCCGCTTTTATTATATCAGGCAAATATAGTGAAGATTATGAAGGAAAGCGGCAGATTGTTGATTATGTTTTTTCTTAGTTCAGCAGGTACGGTTGCCGGCGTTATCATCGCCTTTTTCCTTTTGAAAGAATACATACCAGGCCTTGAGAAAGTTGCTGCTATGATGACAGGTTCTTATATTGGCGGCGGGGTTAACTTTGCGGCATTATCAACAAAGTTTGAAGCACCCGGAGAATTGGTCTCTGCAACTGTCGTTGCCGACAACTTGATGATGGCCATCTACTTTTTTGTC
>JAEIGA010011496.1_pt1 | contig 13440 bp, 11 predicted proteins | sample 9270691 | NCBI WGS metagenome assembly JAEIGA01 (sample SAMN17057246, study PRJNA624740) | gut metagenome | biome: biome; isolation source: fecal sample | host: Bos grunniens | place: China: Xizang | collected 2019
GCAACAACGCAATCGGTACGGGTGAACTGGTTCTTTGCCAAAAATGATAAAATTTGAGCAAAGGTATCTATGTTTTTACTCTTTTCGCCGTTAGCAAAAACAAACTTTTGCACCTTAAACCCACTATTTTCTAATGATGAAATAACAGTATTAGAATATAGTGCGTCCACAATATCATCGGTAACAACTAAAGCCTTGCATGGCTTAATTACCTTTTGGATAAGTGCGCCAGCATCTTTTAAGATATCCCTTGCTATAATCACATCGTAATTTTTGTTACATTTAACAGTGATTTTTGTTAAGCCTTGTTTGTTAGTTTTCATTTATCTTACTTCTTCTCATTTTTTCTGACTGTAATTTCTTTTGGTTGCCATCAGAAAGCAACCCCTTCATCTTTTCTTTATCCCCTTTTTGTAGGGCTTCTTTATAATCTTGTAAATTATTGATTAACTCGTTAATTTCCTTAACCAAGAAATCTTTATTGTCAACTGTAAGTTCTGCCCACATTTCAGGCGAAAGCCTTGCAACCCTAGTCATATCCCTAAAACTACCGGCTGAAAAGCCCATAAACTCTACTGCCGTTGGGCTCTTAATGTAAGAACTTGAAACCAAGTGGGCAAGTTGAGAAGTGTATGCAATAATTCTATCATGCTCTTTTGCCGTTGTAATAACAACGTTGCCAAAACCAATAGATATACTAAACTCTTTTAGTTTTTGAATAGTTTTAATATCAGCCTTAACAGGCACTAAAATCATAGATGCCTTGTCAAACAGCGTTGCAGTTGAGTGGTTTACCCCCGAAAACTCCCTACCAGCCATAGGGTGAGAACTTATAAAGCTTAAGTGTGGATATTGGCTAGCTAAAGCACGCATTTGGTCGACCACGCGCCTTTTATTACCACAACAATCGACCACTAGAGCGCCTTGCTTTAATAATGGTGCGTATTTTTCAAGCTCCACTTCAAGTGCATCGGGGTACAATGATAAGAATAATATATCTATATCTTTAACGGCATTTTCATCAAGTTCAAAGTGGTATGCTGATAATAGTTTGCCATCTAGCATTGCCCTTTTAGAAATATCACAAGCATAAACGGTTGCATCTGCATTTTTTACTATTGCCCTACCAAGTGAGCCACCGATTAGACCTAAACCTACTATACCAACTTTCATTTTAGTTTATTTCACCCCTAACGATAGGAAGAATTTGGTTAATCTTTTTCATTAAGTTATCAAATTGTTCTGGGTTAAGTGATTGAGCACCATCGCAAAGCGCTTTCTTTGGATCATTGTGAACTTCAATAATAAGTCCGTCAGCCCCTGCGCCAACTGATGCAAGCGACATTGGTGCAACAAACTTGTTAACACCTGTTGAGTGGCTTGGGTCAATAATGATAGGCAAGTGCGTTTTTTCCTTTAATGCAGGCACTGCTGAAAGGTCAAGCGTGTTTCTTGTCATTGTTTCAAAAGTGCGGATACCCCTTTCACAAAGAATAACTTGTTCGTTACCTTCTGCTAAAATGTATTCAGCACTCATTAAAAGTTCTTGCAAGGTGTTTGCTAAACCCCTTTTAAGAAGAATTGGCTTGCCCGTTTTGCCTACTTCTTTTAACAGTTCAAAGTTTTGCATGTTTCTTGCACCGATTTGAATAACGTCCACGTCTTTAAATAGGTCAAGGTCGTTAACTGATAAAAGTTCGGTAACGATAGGTAGCCCCGTTTCCTTTTTGGCTTTAACAAGTAGTTCTATGCCTGTACCCTTTAGGCCTTGGAAGGCGTAAGGTGAAGTTCTTGGCTTGAACGCACCACCACGAAGCATGGTTGCGCCTGACTTTTTAACGGCTTTAGCAACTTCTATAATTTGGCTTTCGCTCTCAACAGAGCAAGGGCCTGCAATTACTTGGAAGTTAAGCCCACCAAACTTAACGCCATTAACATCTACAATGGTATCAGCAGGGTGGAATTTTCTGTTAGCATTTTTATATGATTCTTGAACGCGTTGAACCTTTTCAACAATATCAAGCGATGCAATTAAGTCCATATCTACTCTAGTTGTATCGCCAACTAAACCTAGAACGGTAGAAGTTTCGCCACGGCTTGTATGTACTTCAAGACCTAATTCTTTAACCCATTCTAAAAGGTTATCAAGTTGTGCTTGTTCGCAAGAATTTTTAACTACAATAATCATAATGTATACTCCATAGTGCTTTTGCACTGAATTTTCAAAATTTTAATTTTTTGTCTTGTGTTTAATTTCCCAACGCTATATAAAATATAATGTATATAAAAATTGGTTGTATAGTTAAATAAAAAAGGCTTTCAGCAATTACTGAAAGCCTTTGAATTTTCATTTGCACGCAAAAACCATTCGCCTAGTAATCACTAACGAGATATTGAAAACCCACTATTAAAATAAAAGTAAAAGTAAGAATTGTTAATTTTCATAATTTTTGCCTCTCAATTACCCTTATTATACGCCTATAAAAATAGGTTGTCAAGTGTAGTATCAAAAAAATATTAGGATTTTTTTCTAATTTTTATGTTCTTGTTCTAATCAATTTATCACAATATTTGTAAATTAAAATTTGAGTTGTAATAAATAGCGCCACTAAAACTAATAAAATTAGTAAGAAAATAAATTCTAGTTTCCACTTCAAACTAAAAAGCGCAATGCCAACTAGTGCCGACATGCCCATTCCGTAAAGCACTGAAGCTAGCAAGCTTGGGCTTTGCTTAACTGCTTGATTTATGTTTTCCCACTTTAAGTTAGGAATAAGTAGGTTTGCAAACATACCGATATTGCCAGAAACTAACGGATATAAAACAATACAAACTGCACTTTCAAGAATAACTATCCATGATACGCCACTTGAAATAAATATGCTAACGATAGCGATTATGATAGCCGGTATTACTGCAAATATATAGTTTAGAGAAAGCTTTGCCTTAACAAATTGTTTTGTTGAAATAGGCCAAGTCTTCATTAGGTAAAAATACTTACCTTCAATTGCAATACTAACTGCTGAAATAGGCGAAATGCTTAAAGAAAACGCCACCACGATATTTAATAGCGCCGGCATTGATTGAGACATCATTTGTTGCAACTCTGGTGCTTGTTCAAACATAGTTTTACCAATTTCGGTATTTGGCAAGAATATTAACGCAATCACCAAAACAACGACCATAACAGAGCCCATTAAAGTGTTTGCAGCATACATAGGTATAGAAAGTAAAGTTTTAATTTCCTTTTTAACAAGCACCTTAAACTGACTTTGTGTTTGATAATTTTTAAGCGTAAATCCCTTACTCTTTTTGTATGCTTTTAAGATTGCGTGCATTCTTTTATAGGTTAAACAAATTACCGTTACAACCACAGCAAAAGATACCACCATGATGCCAGCAAACAGTAGCATGTATAAGATATCTGTTGTGCCTTTTACTACCATGCCTGATAGGAAGAACACCTTGTTATATAATGCAGATTGCCCCATCATTGCTTCAGGGTTCAAAAAAGACGTGCCGACTATTACTACAGCAAAGGCCATCAATAAAATAGTTTGAACTATTGCACGCTTATTAAACCTTGAAGAAATTAACGAAAGAATAAAGCCTATCACTATAGAAGCAACCATAGAAAAGACTGGCGAAAATATTGCCATTACAAAAAGTTTTAAAATGTAAGCAAATACCGAACCACTTATTAGCCCTGCATCAAAAATTGCTATGCCACCTTCAACAAAAAAACAAAGGGTTGCTGATGCCAAAATAATTATGGTAAATATTAAGTCAATTAAGTATGTAACTGCTAATTTACTCAAAACAATATGATGAGTTTTTATTGGCATTGATGATAAAAGCTCGTAGTCCTTGTATGCATAAAGGCTTAAACCCGTTGTCGCAAACGAAAAGATTAAACACACGAGCACTGCAAGTGAAAGCATTGATGGTAAATATTCTATAGGGTTAGTCACCAATAAGATAGAAAGCGAATAAAAGTAGCCCAAACCAAAAACCATAGCAAACGCAAGCAAGCCCACACCCGTAAGCATTAGGCCAGTATTCTTTTTACCAAACTTTTTAAGTAGCTTGTTAGCCTTAAAAAATGATATGAACTGTATTTTTAATAAAGATAAGAAATTGCCCATACTACTATGCCTTTACCTTGTTTTCATTTTCGGTTGCAATTTCTATAAATAAGTTTTCTAAACTCTTATCAGCTGTGATTTGTTCAATTGTGCCTTCTTTAACAAGCTTGCCGTCCTTAATAATACCAACTCTATCACAAAGTTTTTCCACCACTTCTAGCACGTGGCTTGAAAAGAAAATAGAACTTCCTTCATCGCAAATTTCTCTCATAATTTGCTTTAACTTAAAAGCAGCAACAGGGTCTAACCCAACAAATGGTTCATCTAAAACCAAAAGTTTTGGCTTATGAACAAGCGCTGAAATAAGAACTAACTTTTGGCGCATACCGTGTGAGTAAGAACTGATAATGTCGCCAAGGTTATCCTTAATACCAAACTCGGTGCTGTATTTTTCTATTCTTTCATTTCTTTCTTCCCCCACGCCGTAAACGTCGCAAACGAAATTTATGTATTGAATACCTGTAAGGTGTTCGTAAATATCAGGATTATCAGGAATATACGCAGTTGCCATCTTGCAAGCAAGCGAATTTTCCTTGTTGTCGTTGCCGTTAATTAAAATTTGTCCATCAACATAATCAAGCGCGCCAACAACTGCCTTAATGGTTGTTGATTTACCTGCACCGTTATGCCCAATAAAGCCGTAAATTTCCCCTGCCTTTAAGTGCAATGAAAGATTGTCCACAGCCACTTTATCGCCATATTTTTTTGTGAAATTATCTATTTTTAGCATAGTTATCTCCTTTAAGTTTATGCCTGTATATTTTCATATTGATTATAACACCTATTGCTAATCCTAGCATTAAAATGTACGCCCACAGCAAAAAGATTATTATACTTGCTAGGCTTCCGTAAAAAAGATTGTAGCTAGCAAAGTATCTTAAGTACACTATAAACCCAATAGTGCCTAATACCATTATGCAAAGCGATATTAGTGAGCCTAGTAAATGCGTTGTAATTTTAACCCTTTTTGGACAAATAAAGGTGTTTAACGTTATTATTATACCATACCCGAACAAAATTACAATACTAAATATGAAGATATTTAGTATAATTTGGTTTTTTTCACCAGATAAAAAGTAAAATTTTATGCTTGGGCTAAATGCAAGCAAGAAAGCAAGCCCTAAAAACAAGCTAAAAAGCAAGCCAAGCGCTAGCAGTGCAAACCCTCTTCTCATTATCCCACGCTTTATGCTAGAATGCATTCCATAAATAAAATCACCGTCTTTTGACATTTGGTTAAGCAAAGTGGTGCAAGAAAATATTACCGTTATTACAAAAAAGACCGTTGCACCTTTTGATGCGTTTTCTGCCGTTAAGGCAATAACCCTACCTATTTCTCTAAACTCAATAGGCAACCTTGAAACAAGGTCAGTAGTTAAACTCACGTTAAATACCGAAAAGGCTGTTACCACCAAAAATGCAAGTGGTATAAGCGCTATTAAAAAATAATAAACCCACGCTCCTGCTACCGTTGTTAGCCTTTTTTCACTAATTGTCTTTACTGCAGAATTTATCGCCCTTTTTAACATAAAATTAGTTTGCGTATTGTTTTAACGATTATTCTTTATAACTTTTATTTATCCAAAATTTTCCTTTTTACTTAATAAAGCCTTATAAAACAAAAATAAAGGATAGCGGTTTTTGCTATCCTTCTATCTTTATATTGGTTTTTTATTAATAAATTCTTTCTGAATATATTTTAGAATAAATTTCGTTATACTTATCACGATAAAAAAGATTTGTACCACTAGTGGTAACGGCTGCAGTACCAGCGGCAGCTGCCATTCTTAAAATTTCTTGCATAGGAACACCTTTAGAAAAGCCCACACAAGCTGCTGCAACCATACTGTCCCCCGCGCCTACGGTCGAATTAACAGCAACTGACGCGCTCTTGCAATAGTAACTATAAGAGCCATCGGTAAGCACTGCACCTTCAGCGCCTAGTGATATCAACACGTATTTTACACCCCTATCCAAATACTTTCTTGATGCTGCAACCATGTCTTGAAGAGTGTAAATATTTTTACCGGTAAATTCTTCAAGCTCTCTCAAGTTAGGTTTTACCATGTAAGCATCTCTATTTGCAAGCGCTGAAATCATGTTATCCTTTTCGGTATCTAAAACAAGTTTTACGTGGCTTGGAATGTTAGAAACAACCTTTCCGTAAAAACTTGGGTCAACGCCTTTTGGAAGACTACCACTCATAACGACAATTTCTGCTTCAGGCGAAAGATTTTTAACCTTTTCAATTAGTTCTTCTTGCTTAAACTCTAAAACCGTTTCGCCCTTATCGTTAATTTCGGTTAGCATAGACCTTTTGTCTATGATTTTGTAGTTTGTTCTTGCAGAGCCACTGTTATAAACAAAATCGTGCTTAACACCTTCTTTATCCAAAACCTGTTCAAAAAGTTTTGCATGTTTATCAAACATAAAGCCTGTTGAAAAACTTTGCTCACCTAATCTTGCAACACCAACTGCTACGTTTAACGCCTTGCCCGAATACGTTTCCACCTTGTTTTCTACTCTGTTAAGCTTTCCTACGTTAAGGCTATCTAATTCAATAGTGCAGTCAATACTAGGATTCGGACATATTGTTAATATCATTATTATTTCTCCTTAATCTATAATAATCAGTTTTATGCGCCCACCAAAATAGTGAGCGCAATTAACCATTTTAATAAATTTTATACTTTTTCCTACCACACACCCACTTTAGCATGTCACATCAACACATTTTAGTATGCAAACGAGTGAGTGAAAATCATTGATGAAATGTGTGCCGTTTATAATGTAAACAAACTACTTCTTTGCATCTGCTATAATTTTTTCTTGAGCAGAAAAAGGAACTTCTTCATATCTTAAGAATTCAGAAGAGAATTTACCCCTACCTTGTGTCATACTTCTTAAGTCTGTAGCATATTTAAGCATTTCGATAAGTGGAGCTTCAGCAGAGATTTCTTGTAAACCGTCAACAACTTCCATACCCAAAATTCTACCACGGCGCTTATTCATATCGCCCAAAATATCGCCAGTGTATGCATCAGAAACGGTAATCTTATAACTATAAACAGGTTCTAAAATTACAGGTTTTGCAGCACGGATACCTTCATCGTAAGCAAGTTTTGCAGCAGAAACGAAAGCCACTTCTTTACTATCAACAGGGTGTTCTTTACCATCAAATAAAGTACACTTTAAGTTGGTCATAGGGTATCCTGCTAGAACGCCCTTTTGCATTGCTTCTTTTAAGCCCTTTTCAGTAGCCATAGCGAAAGGTTTAGAAACTGCGCCACCAACGATTGCATTTACAAACTCGAATTCGCCGTCTGCAGCACCCGGTTCAAACTTAATGTTAACAACACCGAATTGACCAGCGCCACCAGATTGCTTTTTATGTTTGCCTTCGGCTTCAGCAACGCCTTTTATAGTTTCCTTAAACGCTACTCTTGGAGTAGAAAGGATTGCTTCACAGCCGAATTTTGCTTTAAGTTTTTTGCATAAAATGTCAAGTTGAGTTTCGCCTTGACCACGGATTACCATTTCGCCTGTTTCTTTATCTTTTTCTACCTTAAAGGTTAGGTCTTCTTCAGCAAGTCTATTTAAGCCTTGGAACACCTTTTCTTCATCGCCACCCTTTGCTGAAATTGCCATTGTAATAACTGGCTTTGGCAATGGAATATCGTAGAATTTAACAGGTGCTTTTTCATCACATAGAGTATCGCCCGTGTTAGTATTGTTAAGTTTATTAACAGCACCGATGTCGCCTGCAACAAGTTCATCAACAGGTTCTTGTTTTTTACCCTTCATTACGTATAGGGTATTGATTCTTTCTTTTTCACCAGTTGTTGCATTAAGAACGGTCATACCACTCTTAAGTGTACCGGTAAATACCCTAATCATGTTAAGTTTACCAACGAATGGATCGGCAACAGTCTTAAATACTTGACCAGCGAAAGGCTTTTCAATATCGCAAATGATAGAATCAACGTCGCCTGTTGCAAGGTTGGTTGCAAGAGCAGGTCTTCTATCAAATGGAGATGGTAATAGGTCAACGATTTCGTGCATTAGGTTAATAACACCCATGTTTTGAAGTGCACTACCGCCCATGATAGGGATGGTTTCACCTTGTTTTAGACCTGTCTTAACACCTGAAACGATTTCATCGTTAGTTAACATTCCTTCTGCTAAATATTTATCTAATAAAACTTCGCTTGATTCAGCAGCAGATTCTGTAAGAATTTCTTTTAATGAATCAAGGTCAGCTTGCATGCCGTCTGGCACGTCAACAGCATTTCTACCGCCTTGAGTAAATTCAAACGCCTTGCCTGAAATTACTGAAACGTAACCTTTCATCTTGCCATCGCGAAGTATAGGTAAATGTGTTGGAGAAATCTTTTTGCCGTATTTTTCTTTGAACGCTTCAACAGTTTTAACGTAATCAGAATTTTCCTTATCAATACCATTAACGAAAATCATTAAAGGAATGTGACGGCGAACGCAGTAATCAACAGCCTTTTCAGCGCCAACTGAAACTTCCCCGTTAGCATCGGCAACCAAAATTGCAGAGCCTACTGCTTTCATGGCTTGTTCAAACTCGCCTTCAAAATCATAAAAACCTGGCACGTCTACAACGTTAATTTTAACGTCACGCCAGTAGGTGTACGCACATGAAAGAGAAATTGATATTCCCCTTGCCATTTCTTCACTGTCAAAATCCATGACAGTGTTCTTTTCTGAAGTTTTGCCAAGCCTGTCTATAGTCTTGCCGTTAAACAAAATAGCTTCTGCAAGTGAAGTTTTACCTGCGCCACTATGCCCAACGATTGCAATATTCCTAATGTTTTCTGATAAAATTTTACCCATGATTATTTGTCCCCCTTAATTCTTGCGATAAAATTATATTATTTAGATGAATTCATTATAAACCATATAATTTGATTTTTCAAGGGGGTTTTTAAAAATAATATCAACTTTTTTATTCGCCACTTTTTAATCTCACTTTTGTTTTTTTGTTTTTAAAATTCTCAAAGACAAGCAATTAACTACTATCCAAAAAGTCCTAGATACAAGTCAGACGTGAATAGCGAGTATTTTATACAGGGCGCGTACACTATCCAATTTGTGAAAAAGGATTAGATGCAAGCAAATCAAGGCTCTTGTTATTTTGTAGATGGAACTGACCGTCTGGTCGTGACAGTTGCAAAATGACAAAGAAACGCAGAGTTGCGCAGTATATAAGCCTTTGCCATCTAAAAAGGATTAGATACAAACAAATCAAGGCGCGTGAGTATTGCGATGGGGCGCGTATATTTATACGTAACCCGAACAACACGGAACGGAACGCAGAGTTGCGCCGTATATAAGCCTTTTTTAGTAATCATCAATATCTAATCTACCGTCGCCATCAAACATTCCCGATAAATCTATGGTGTTAGAACAAGGATTACACGGGCTAGGTGGACAAGGTGGTGGACAAGGGGCGCAATGGTCGGTTGGACAGGGCGAACACGCACCACAGGGCGGTGGGCACGGCTTTTTTGGTTTATTTTGGTCAATTTGCTTATTAGCGACCGTAGTGCTAGGCAAACAGTTGTCCCCACACTTAATATCGACCAGTATGACGTCCCCACCAATTCTAATAATTTTGTTTACACCTATAAACAAATTGCTTTTGTTGAGAAAACTTAAAATGCCATTTCTTTTTAAGGGCACAAATATCCCTGTTAAAACACCTTGCGGAAAAGAAAAACTTGCATCTACAATTTTGCCTAAACATCTGCCGTCTGCAACGTTTATAACGTCGCGCTTATTTAATTCTTTATACGTTAAATCCATAAGATATTATATGCCATAGGTAAATAAAACTTGCACAAGGTGGCAAAAGGCATAAAAATTATTACATAATTTTTTTAAATTTTATATTTTAGCGCATTTATGCTTTGCAAAAAACTTTTATCGTGATATAATCTTGCAAGAAAATAAAAAGGTTAAAGTTATGGCGCTTACAATTATTTTGGCTTTAATTACCGTAATCAGCATGGTTATAGTAGTATTAACAAAGCCTTACGCAAAGATAGGCAAACTTAATATCGGTCTTTATTGGGTAGTGTGCCTTGTGGGTGCTATTCTTATGCTTGCCTTTGGGCGAATATGCTTAACTTCAGTTATTAGTGGCATAACTGCAGACACTTCTGTTAACCCACTAAAAATTTTAACCTTGTTTTTATCTATGACCTTGATTTCAGTGTATCTTGGTGACACGGGCTTTTTTGATTACGTGGCAAACCTTGTGTTTGTTAAATCAAAGGGTGGTGGATACAAACTATTCTTTATTTTGTATATCGTTGTGGCAATATTAACAGTTTTTACTTCTAACGATATAATAATTTTGACCTTTACCCCACCTATTTGCATATTTGCTAAAAAAGCAAAAGTTTCGCCTCTACCTTACCTGTTTGCTGAATTTATTGCAGCGAACACGTGGAGTATGGCGCTAATTATCGGTAACCCAACAAACATTTATCTTGCAGGTAGTGCCGGCATAACTTTTTACGAATACCTTTCAGTTATGATTGCGCCTGCTATCGTTGGTGGAATTACAAGCCTACTAATGCTTGTTTTAGTATTCAATAAACAACTTAAAGTTGAGCATGGCGTGGTAGAAAATATAGAACAGCCTACCGACAACCTTTTACAAGTTAAAAACTTTAAGAACAAGGTTTCAAAAGCGCCTATGATAGTTGCGCTAATTCACCTTTTAGGTTGTATAATAATGCTAGCCATATCAGACCTTATAAACGTAGAAATGTATTTAATTTGTTTGGGTTTTGCACTATCTCTTACCATTTTCTTTGTTGTTTACGACTTGGTTAAGATAAAGACCGTTTACCCTGTTATTAGCAGTATCAAAAAAGCGCCTTATGAACTTATACCTTTTGTACTTTCAATGTTCGTAATAGTTTTGGCGTTAAGAGAAAGTGGGGTAACCGAAATTTTAGGTAATTTACTAATTTCTAACACCAAACTTGATGCGCTTACCTTTAGCGCTTTATCAACCTTATCTTCAAATCTACTAAACAATATTCCAATGAGCGTGCTTTTTGAACAAATTGTGGGTGGAAAAAGTGTTTTTGCACTTTACGGCTCAATAATCGGCTCTAACGTGGGTGCCTTCTTAACACCTGTTGGCGCACTTGCAGGAATTATGTGGAGCAAGATTTTAGGTAAGTATGACGTTAAAATGTCCTTTACAAAATTTATTTTTTACGGCGTTATTGTGGCAATACCAACCATGCTTTTATCAGCAGGCGCACTAATGCTTGTAATCTAAAAACGGAGAACTATGGCAACCTTTTTATTCGTGGTAATATCTTTAATATTTATCGGTTTAGGGCTACCCGATTCACTATTCGGGTCGGCTTGGCCTGCCATTTACTCTGACCTAAACTTGCCTATAAGTTATGCTAACTTTGTTACTACTTTGATTTCTGTAGGCACGGTACTTTCAAGCTTTTTTGCGGGCAAACTGGTTGCTTTATTTGGCACAGGTAGGGTGGCGTTTTTAAGCACATTGTTAACTACCATAATGTTAGTGGTTTTCTCTTTTAGTAATAATATAATATTGTTTTGCATAATTTCAGTGCCACTTGGTGTGGGTGCAGGCGCTGTTGATGCCGCGCTAAACAGCTACGTTGCAAACAATTATTCTTCAATGCACATGAGTTTGGTACATTGCTTTTACGGGGTGGGCGTTTCAGTTTCGCCACTTCTAATGAGCTTAGCTCTTTCTAAAACTAATCTTTGGCAAAGTGGCTACCATTTAGTTGCTATAATAATGGCGATTATAACCTTATTTGCTTTTATTGCTTTGCCACTTTGGAACAAACTAAAAAAACAAAATAACGCTGGCGAAGAATATCAAGAAAAGTCACTTTCTATTCTTGAACTTGCAAAAATGCCAGCCGTTAGAATTGCTTGGGTTGTGTTCTTTTTCACAGTTGCACTAGAGTTTACTTGTGGCATTTGGACAACCACTTATCTTGTTCAAACTCAAGGCTTAAGCGAAAGCAGTGCAGCAGGGTTCTTAACATTTTATTACCTTGGCATTACTATCGGCCGTTTGGTTAACGGCTTTGTTACGAAATGGATTAACCCACAAAAAGTAGTGTTTTTGGGCTATGGGATAGTTGGTATTGCTATAATTTTACTCTTTGTTCCACTTTCGCCTGCATTTAAGGGGCTTTCGCTATTCTTGATTGGGTTTGGTAACGGGCCAACTTTCCCTAACCTAACCTATCTTACCCCACGAAAGTTCGGCAGAGAAATTTCAGCATCAGTTATTGCAACACAAACGGGGTGCTGTAACCTTGGCATACTTTTAATGCCACCAGTGTTTGGCTTTATCGCTCAAGCAGTGGGCGTGCAAGTATTTCCACTTTGCTTGCTTGTAATATATGTTATTATGGTTGGCGCTACTATCGTTTACGCACTTAAGACTGCAAACGGAAAGGCTCTTTATCAAAAATAAAAAACCACTTGAAAATTTTGGTGGTTTTTGGTATAATATAAGGGTAAAAACTAAAGGAATTTTATTATGAAGAAAATTGCACAATTTTTTATCGTTAGTAAAGAACAATATCTTAAAGACGGCACTATCGATGCTTATAACTCTATAATGTTACCAAAAAGAGCTACTTCTGGCAGTGCTGGTTATGACTTTTTTGCGCCTTACTATTTTACCCTACAACCTAATCAAACTATTAAGGTTGCAACGGGTATCCGTGTTAAGATTGATGAAGGTTGGGTGCTAAAAATCTACCCACGCTCAAGTTTGGGCTTTAAGTATAGATTAAGGCTTGATAACACCGTTGGCATTATTGATAGTGACTATTTCTATGCTGATAATGAAGGGCATATCTTTATTAAAATAACTAACCTTGGCGATAAACCTTTATGCGTTGAAAAAGGCAAAGCCTTTGCCCAAGGCGTGTTCGTTGAATACGGCATAACCGTTGATGATGATGCTTGTGCTTTAAGAACAGGTGGCTTTGGCAGTACCGATAAAAAGTAATTTTATATACATTTAAATATAATGTATTGCAAAAATGCCTATCAAGTCATTATATAAAAAATAACGTCACAAACAAAAAAGGATAACGAAAATTGAAGTGAACCCCATTTAGTTCACACAATAAAAAAGGCTAATAAAAAAACCTTCTATGATATAATTTTCATAGGAGGTTTTTTCTATGGCAAAAAAAGGACAAAAATTTAACAAGTACACACCCGAACAAAGAAA
>JAEIGA010011497.1_pt1 | contig 13439 bp, 7 predicted proteins | sample 9270691 | NCBI WGS metagenome assembly JAEIGA01 (sample SAMN17057246, study PRJNA624740) | gut metagenome | biome: biome; isolation source: fecal sample | host: Bos grunniens | place: China: Xizang | collected 2019
AGGGAAGCCTGAAGGTACTGTCCTACAATACGATGTCTTTTGGCAAAAATACCACTGTGCCGTTGGAAGAAAATCCTATATTCCAGTATATTCAGAAGTGCGATGCAGATATCATTTGTCTGCAAGAAGCCATGAAAGTGCATACGGATAAAGCGGCTAAATTGCTGAAAGACATCTATCCCTATAACTCGCTTTACCTCATTGCGGACAATTATAACGCTTGTTTTTCTAAATACCCAATTCTTTCATCGGAAAAAATCGACTACCCTTCAAAAACCAATGCCTCCTATGTGTATAAGGTGCTTGTGGGTGAAGATACGTTGCTGGTTGTCAACAACCACTTGGAATCCTATCGATTGACGTCGGCAGATAAGGATGACTACAAATCTATTATCAAGAACTATAAGAATCCAGAAGAAAACGATTCTGAAATCAAGTATCTCGCATTGGTTGGGAAACTGGCTCCAGTCGATTCCATCAGGGGAATGCAGGCAGATTCTATTGCAGCTTTTGTAGAACGAAATGCGGGGCGTTACATGATTGTGTGCGGTGACTTCAATGCTTCTCCCATTTCCTATCCCCATTATCGCCTGACCCGTTATTTGGATGATGCTTATACACATAGTGGAAATGGTCCTGGTGTCAGCTATCATAACAGTGGGATGTATTTCAGAATAGACCATATTTTGATTAGTCCCAATATGACGGCTTATAAGTCTACTGTTGACAGATCCATTTCTGCAAGTGACCATTATCCTATCTATACGTATGTCAAATTAGAGGGCAATAGATAGACAAATCGAACGAATTGAAGAAATTTAATGGGATTTTCTTCCATTTTGTAAAAAAATGTATAACTTTGCACCTTGAAGTGCCTTTTGCCATGCTCTATATATATAATATATGTGTAAAAGCGAGGATGAGGGCACAGATGAATGTGAAATATCGTTCCTTTTTAATACGAAAAACAAATAACAATCAACATTAATAAATTCAACAAAATGCAAAACAAAGGATTTGTAAAGTTTTTAGCAGTGGCGTTGACACTCATTTGCCTCTTCTATCTGTCTTTTTCAGCCGTAACCAAGTATGTTGAGGATAAGGCAGCAAAGATGGAGCCACAGGCAGCTGAGCTTTATCTGGATTCGTTGAACACGACTCCATTCTATCTGGGCAACTACACGCTCAAGGACTGTCGCGAAACAGCTATCGGTTTGGGTCTTGACCTGAAAGGTGGTATGAACGTGATTCTTGAGGTGAGCGTGCCAGAGGTGATAAAGACGTTGGCAGACCACAAGACTGACGAAGCATTCCTCAAGTCTGTAAGCGAAGCAGCAAAGGGTGCACAGGAAAGTCAGAGCGATTTCATCACACTTTTTATCGAGGCTTATAAAAAGAATGCTGAGGGAAAGCCCCTTGCGACTATCTTCGCTACTCAGCAGCTCAAAGGCCTGGTGAACACAAACAGCAGCGACGCTGATGTAGAGAAGGTTCTTCGTCAAAGCGTAGAGGAAGCCGTTAACAGTTCGTTTGACGTGCTTCGTACACGTATTGACCGCTTCGGTGTGGTTCAGCCTAACATTCAGAAGATCGAAGGTCAGACAGGCCGCATCATGGTGGAACTTCCTGGTATCAAGGAGCCAGAACGTGTTCGCAAACTTCTTCAAGGTAGCGCTAACCTCGAGTTTTGGGAGACTTACGATGCTCCAATCGTAGCGCCATACCTCTCTCAACTGAATGCAGCTCTTCGCAGCAATGTTGTCGCAACGGTTGCAGATTCTACTCAGGCTGAGGGCGTTGCTGAAGAAGCAGTTGCAGATTCAAGCAGTGCAGCAGCAAGTGTACTTTCACAGGTGAAGAGTGCTGAAGCAAGCGTTGCAGCTAAGGCTACAGAGGAAGCAAAGAAAGAGAATCCTCTCTTTGCAATGCTCCAGCCATCTGGCGCTCAGACAGGCTGTATGGTAGGCTATGCGATGGCTCTCGATACAGCAGAGGTAAATGCCCTCATCAACTCAGATGAGGCAAAGCAGATTTTCCCAGCAGATCTCTCACTCAAATGGGGTGTAGCATCAATGGACAAGGCTGGCAAGATTTACTGCCTCTATGCTATCCGCACTACTGGTAAGAATGGCCGTGCACCACTTGAAGGTGATGTGGTAACTGAAGCAAAAGACGACTTCGACCAGCATGGCAATCCAGTTGTTAGCATGAAGATGAACACTGAGGGTGCTCGCAAGTGGGCGGCTCTTACTGAGGCTAACGTGCACCACAGTGTTGCTATCGTGCTCGACAACCTCGTGTACAGCGCGCCAAACGTTATGGGCAAGATCGATGGAGGTAGCACTCAGATTTCTGGTAACTTTACTACCAACGAGACTAAGGACCTTGCCAATGTGCTCCAATCTGGTAAGATGTCTGCTCCAGCAAGCATCATTCAGGAAGACATCGTAGGTCCAACTCTCGGTGCACAGTCTATTCAAGCGGGTTTCATCTCTTGTATCGTCGCTTTCATCGTGCTGATGTTCTACATGGTAGCTATGTACGGTGTTCGTGAAGGTATGGTTGCCAACTGTGCCCTCATACTTAACTTCTTCTTCTCATTCGGTATTCTTACATCATTGGGTGCTGCGTTGACCATGTCTGGTATTGCCGGTATGGTGCTCACCCTAGGTATGGCGGTCGATGCCAACGTGCTCATTTACGAGCGTACAAAAGAAGAAATGCGTTCAGGCAAGCACATCAACGCAGCTGTGGCAGCAGGTTACAGCAATGCGTTCTCTGCAATTTTCGACTCTAACGTAACAACAATCATCACAGGTGTTATCCTCTATAATTTCGGTACAGGTCCTATCAAGGGATTCGCGACAACGCTGATTATCGGTATTGTCTGCTCATTCTTTACTGCAGTGTGGTTGACTCGTATCGCATACGAGTACTTCCTCGACAAGGGCAAGTGGCAGGATTTGAAGTTCACAACATCTATTTCTAAGAACATGATGAGAGATACTAAGTACAAGTTCATGAGCATGTACAAGAAGTCTTTCTCTGTGTTCGCTGTAATTCTGGTTGTTGCACTCGTTAGCTTTGCTCTTCGTGGCTTGAGCCAGTCAATTGACTTCACTGGTGGACGCAACTACAAGGTTGAATTCCTCAATCCTGTTGAGCCGGAGAATGTCAAAGCTGCTATCGTGAAGCAGTTTGAGGCAAACAACGTGAATGAAGAAGCAATTAACGTGACAGTTATCGCTATCGGAACAGAAGGAAATAATGTACGTGTTTCTACAAACTTCAACATTAACGATAACAGCGCAGAGGCTGATGCTCGCATCGAATCTATTCTCTACCAGGCATTTGTTGATGGTGGAATGGTTGATGCTTCTGTTACAGAAGAGGCATTCCTCGACCGCGATGACCGTGCAGGCGGTTCAATCGTTTCTTCACAGAAGGTAGGTCCAGCTATTGCAGAAGACATTACACACGGAGCAATCCTGTCAGTGATATTCGCTATTGCAGCTATCTTCGTGTACATCTTGATTCGTTTCCGCAATGTGGCTTACTCTGTGGGTTCTATCGTTGCTCTTGCGTTTGATACAATTTTCGTAATTGGTATGTTCTCGCTTTGCTACGGCTGGATTGGCTTCTCTCTTGAGGTTGACCAGACATTTATCGGAGCAGTCTTGACCGTTATTGGTTATTCAATCAATGACAAGGTGGTTGTCTTCGACCGTATCCGTGAAACATTCGGTCTCTATCCAAAGCGCGACCGTCAGCGCATCTTCAACGATTCTATCAATAGCACATTGGCACGTACCATCAACACGTCTGTTTCTACATTCATCGTGCTTCTGGTAATCTTTGTGCTTGGTGGCGACAGCATCCGTGCCTTCTCATTTGCAATGATGCTTGGTGTCATCTGTGGAACATGCTCGTCTATCTTTGTTGCGGCTCCAATCGCATACCTTGTGATGGGTGCTCGTATCAAGGAGAATGACGATGAGCCTGCACCTGTTAAGGCGTAAGCAATCAATACAAGGCAGCAGCGTTACGCTGCTGCTTTTTTTTATTTTTACTATCTAATATTCACTGGCATAACATTTTTTTTGAAAACTAAGAAAAGAGTGTGCTGAAACTTTAAATAACACAATATTATGGCAAAAATTCGTGTAGCCATCGTAGGATATGGCAATATAGGAAAATATGCGCTTGAATCTATCGAAACGTCACAGGACATGGAGTGTGTGGGCGTTGTTCGTCGTGGTGGCGATGCAAATAAGCCTGCGGAACTTGCAAACTATCCCGTGGTAAAGAATATTACAGACCTTCAGAATGTTCAGGTTGCCATTCTCACAACCCCAACACGCATGGTGGAGGAATATGCTAAGCAATGTCTTGCCTTGGGCATCAATACGGTGGATTCTTTCGATATTCATACTCAGATTGTTGACCTTCGCCGTTCGCTTGATGCCGTCGCTAAGGCGAATAATGCGGTTTCCATCATTTCAGCAGGCTGGGATCCAGGTTCAGACTCTATCGTCCGTTCCCTCATGGAGAGTTTAGCGCCCAAAGGAATTAGCTACACAAACTTTGGACCAGGACGCTCTATGGGACATTCTGTGGCAGTGCGCGCTATTAGTGGCGTGAAAGATGCGCTCTCTATGACCATCCCCGTTGGCACAGGCATCCATCGCCGCATGGTCTATGTAGAGCTTGAGGATGGTGCAGATTTTAAGTCGATTGAGGCAGCCATCAAGGCTGACCCTTATTTTGTCAATGATGAAACTCACGTTCAGCAGGTTCCTTGCGTCGATGCGCTCAACGATACAGGACATGGCGTGAATCTGGTGCGTAAGGGTGTTTCAGGAAAGACTCATAATCAGATGTTTACATTTGATATGCGGATCAACAATCCTGCTCTTACTGCTCAAGTGCTCATCAATGTGGCTCGTGCCTCTCTCAAACAGAAGCCAGGTGCTTATACCATGATAGAGATTCCCGTCATCGACATGCTGTATGGCGACAGAGAGGAACTTATTCGCCATCTGGTGTAAGAAAAGAAGTGAAAATACTGTCAACGTGAGAAAATAAGTATTATCTTTGCATCTAATCAAAGAAATACGAAAGATGAAAAAAATAAACGCTTTTTGGATTTTCTCCGTATTGTTGCTGTTTGTAGCCTGCGATGAAAAGAAATCTCAGGTTCAGCCTGTACAGTTCGACATCCGTCCGTTGGATGAAATTCCAGGCATCTTCGAAGCCCATGGCGTTATTGGGGCAGGCACTAGCATGAATGTGTTGGAGTTTGTCACTGACAATAGCGACACTTTGTATGTCACGGTGAATAATCAGGCTGTGATGGGTGGAGTGAAAGTGGGTGATGAGGTAATACTCATTTACAATGTGACCCAGGAAGAAAATGTTGCTTCGGTGGCAGTTAACCTTACATCCTTGCAGCATGTATGGGTACAGCGTAGTATAGATGGGCAAGAACAGAGCATTGAGCTGGACGAGGGCGGTCGCGCCGCAACTTATAATATGTCAGTGAATTATGACAAGTGGAAGGTCGAGAACGGCTCTTTGTTGCTGTATTATCCCAAGAAGGTGGGCGATGAAGGTCCTGTTTGGGCTGATACTTTCGACATTGTCTATCTGACATCAGATAGCCTTGTGCTGATGAATGGGCGTTTCGTATCTGAGTTCGGGCGGTATAATTAATCTTCTCTATATTCTTATACGTATCTGTCGTGTTCTGAACACGGCGTGCTCGTAGGGATGAAGGTTACACTCATATTAGTGCATAATTTCGGTCATACTCATACAACAAGCGAGTCCTCGGTGAGGACTCGCTTGTTGATGTGTGTAAATTTTCTTTAGAAAGGTAAGTCGCTGGAATCGTCAGCAGGACTGTCGAAGCTAACCTGTGCAGCTGCGGCAGGCTGTTCTGGTGGGAATGGTGCAACGGGCTGTGCTGCTGGCATCACACCAGCAGGTGCAGCTTGTACGGCCGGGACAACGTTCCATGCGCGTATATCATTAAACCAGCGTCCATTATACTCGCGGGCGTTGATGTCAAAAGAGATGGTCAACTCCTGTCCTTGCTGGATGTTAAAGCGGGTGAGATTGTCCTCGCCAAAAACGTTAAACACCATTCTCTTAGGATATTGTCCCACGGTTTCCTCGATGACAAACTCCTGTGTCTTCCAAGGGTTTCCAGTTCTGCTTGATACGCCTCCACGTGGTTCAAGCACCTGAATAATTCTTCCTGTAAATTCCATATTTTATTGATTATTTGTTTCTCGGCTTAAAATTCAGATACAAATTTACGCTTTTTTTTTGTATTCTCAAAACTTATCCATAACTTTGTGTTCAAATCAATGTAATTAGAAAATGAGGTTCAATGTATCAAGTTCAAGTCTCAGCAACCGCTTGCAGACAATAAGTAGAGTTCAGAGTTCGAAGAATGCCCTGCCTATACTGGATTGCATACTTTTCGAACTTGTAGGAGGAGAGTTGAAGATGACTGCCTCAGATAGCGAAACTGCCATGACGACCACAATCGAGGTGACAGAAGCAGAAGGTGAAGGCAAGTTCGCTATAGGATCAAAGCAGCTCATTAGTTCAATCAAGGAAATATCTGACCAGCCCATCACATTCAATGTGGATCAGAATACTTTTGCCATCGAGATTAACTACCAGAACGGAAAGTATAATCTCGTCGGACAGAATGGCTATGAGTATCCTGTTTCCAGCGCAATGAACGGCTACTCTCGCAGCATTGCCATTGATGCAGCAGTCATGTTCAACGGCATTAACCGTTGCCTTTTCGCTGCTGCCGATGACGAATTGCGTCCACAGATGAATGGTGTTTATTTCGACATGACCACAGAGAACATCACGTTTGTGGCCAGCGATGGACATAAACTCGTGCGCAATCGTGTGTTTTCAGTTTGTGCAGACGAGGCTTCAGCCTTTATTCTGCCTAAGAAACCAGCGCTTTTGCTGAAGACCGTTCTTCCAAAGGCAGAAGGTGATGCTGTTATCCGTTTCGACGATCGCAATGCCGAGATTCAGCTCACCGACTATGTGATTACCTGCCGACTCATCGAAGGACGCTATCCGAACTATAATTCTGTCATTCCGACAGATAATCCTTTCCGTGTAACCGTTGATCGCTTGGCATTCATCAGCGCATTGCGTCGTGTCAGCGTGTTTGCCAGCCAGAGCAGCGCGCTTATCAAACTGCATGTTGATCAGGGAACACTGACCGTTTCAGCGCAAGATTTGGACTTCTCCACTTCAGCCGAAGAGCACATCATGTGCGAATACGAAGGCATGTCGATGAGCATTGGCTTCAATGGACCATTCCTTATCGATGTGCTCAACAGCATCACAGGTAGCGATATTGTTCTTGAGCTTGCTGACCCAAGCCGTGCAGGAGTCATCACGCCTGCCGAACAGGAAGAGAATGAAGATCTTATCATGCTTTTGATGCCAATGATGCTGAAAGACTAAACATGAAACTAAACATACAGAATCCAATCATATTTTTCGACTTGGAGACTACAGGTGTTGATGTAGCAAAGGACCGCATTGTGGAACTTTGCTACATCAAAATTTTTCCTAATGGTAATGAAGAGTCGAAGACCATGCGCATCAATCCAGGTATTCCCATTCCTAAGCACGCAACCGAAGTGCATGGCATCAGCGATGAGGATGTGCAGGATTGTCCCGTCTTCAAGGATGTTGCAGCAGAACTTTTCGAAGCATTTAAAGGCTGCGATTTGGCCGGCTTCAACTCCAACAAGTTCGATGTGCCTCTCCTGTGCGAAGAGTTCCTTCGCCTAGGTATGGACTTAGACGTGATGCGGCGCAAGTGCATCGACGTCCAGAATATCTATCACAAGCTCGAACGCCGCACTCTCATCGCTGCCTACAAGCACTATTGTGGCAAAGACCTTGAAAATGCCCATTCTGCTCTAGCTGATGCTCGTGCCACACTCGAAGTGCTTGAAGCGCAGCTGGATATGTACCCAGAGGATTTGAAAAATGACATTGCTTTCTTGGCCGAATATAGCCGCATGAACAACAATGTCGATTTTGCAGGACGAATCGTCAAAAACGAAAGTGGAGTAGAGATGTTCAACTTTGGCAAGCACAAGGGAAAACCTGTAGCCGATGTGCTTTTGCGCATCGATCCCAGCTATTATGCCTGGATGATGCAGGGCGATTTCCCGCAGAACACCAAACAAGTCCTAACACGAATTTATTTAGCCTCAAAATCAAAGAGATAGAGACTTATGCTACAAGGAAAAAAAATCGTTCTTGGCATCACAGGCAGCATTGCCGCCTACAAGTCATGCCTCATTATTCGACAGCTTATCAAGAAAGGAGCAGAAGTGCAAGTGGTCATCACTCCGTCAGGCAAGGAGTTCATCACTCCTATCACCCTGTCTGCGCTCACCAGCAAGCCGGTTATCAGCGAGTTCTTCTCTCAGCGCGATGGTACATGGCATTCCCATGTTGATCTCGGTCTGTGGGCTGATGCCATGCTTATAGCTCCTGCTACAGCGGCTACAATCGGTAAAATGGCGAACGGTATAGCAGACAACATGCTCATCACTACATATTTGTCTATGAAGGCCCCTGTGTTTGTAGCTCCTGCAATGGACTTGGATATGTACGCACATCCTTCTACCCAGCAGAATCTCAAGACATTGCAATCCTACGGAAACTATATCATTGAGCCAGGCACAGGCTTCCTTGCCTCAAAGTTGGAAGGTAAGGGACGTATGGAAGAGCCAGAAAATATTGTTGCTTTCTTGGAAAAAGCACTCTCTTCAGCCTCTTTTAGTGAAGAGAAGACAAAATCATGCGTGCGTCAGTCTCTGACAGGTAAGAAGGTGTTGATTACCGCAGGTCCAACCTATGAAAAGATAGATCCAGTCCGTTTTATCGGCAACTACTCTTCGGGAAAAATGGGTTTTTCCCTTGCTGAGGAATGTGCGCGTCGTGGTGCGCAGGTCGAGTTAGTTTGCGGTCCCGTTTCTTCATCCATGCAGATAACTAGTCCTCGCATACATCGCATTGATGTTGAAAGTGCCAGAGAAATGCATGAGGCTTGTCTGTCGTTGTACCCATCGATGGACACGGCGATTCTGTGTGCTGCTGTTGCAGATTTTGCGCCTGAAACTATTGCCAGCCAGAAAATCAAACGGACAGGTGACGGCATGCTCATCCGTCTGAAACCTAATCCCGACATTGCCGCATCGCTGGGGCAAATCAAAGGAAAGCATCAGACATTGGTCGGCTTTGCGCTCGAAACGCATGATGAGGAGAACCATGCGCAGGACAAGCTGAAGCGTAAAAACTTTGATTTCATCGTTTTGAACAGTCTCAATGATGAGGGGGCAGGATTCCGTACTGACACCAACAAAATCAGCATCATCTCCCGAAGCGGAAAAGTAGATTTTCCACTGAAAACTAAGCAGGAAGTGGCAAAAGACATAATTGACCAGATAGAATCACTTCATGCTTGACAACTGATGTGATGTGATTTTAACGTTAAATATCGAAAATAATATAATTAAATGGCTACGAAACGATGTTTGTCGTAGTCATTCCTTTTATAAGATGTTTTTAAACCCGTTGGCGGATCCGCCAACGGGTTTAAAAATTTTTTAAGTTAATTGACAAGGCTTTATTTTTTTTTAACTCACGTTAACGTACTCATTAGACTATTTTACCCGATTTTGTATAATTTTCTTATTTTTGTACGATTTGGCCATTTCTATCTTGAGAAATATCAATAAATTTTGAGAAATGTTACAAAAATACAAGTTTTTGTTAGACTTTTTTGGAACTTACATTTCTTTTTCCTTATATTTGCACACGACTTCTGTGGTTATGTACAAGACAGATTCGAGGTGAAAGAAGTGTTTGGGTGTTTGATTTTTGTTACATTTGCTTGTTAATACGATACAGGAAAGGGCGTAAAAAAAGAAATATATACATTATATATTAATAAAACCTAATCAATTCTATTTCTATTAATTTTTTATTAACAACTAAATCAACTGTTAACATGAAGAAATTGTTACTTTCATGCATGATGCTTCTCGCTGTTGGAGCGATGAATGCACAAGATCCAGCCGAATGGACTGAAGGTATGGATGTTACCGACAAGATTATGTTGGGTGACTACGACGGTTCATTCTCAGGTGACTGGAGAGCAAATGATTATGATGGTGGTGATGCTACCTCTATCGGTAATTTCTGGAAAGGTGACTGTCCTAACGAGTACCTCGATACAGGCTGTTATGCTTTCTATAACAAGCAACTGATTGACTTTTATCAGGTAGTGAAGTTCCCAGCAGGTTCTTATACTATTAAGCTTCAGGCAAACTATCGTGAAGGTACTTTTGCTGATACTTTCGCAAACTTTAACAAAGGTCAGTCAAAGAAGTATGCGTTCCTTTATGCATCTGAACTTGCAGGCGAAGCTGCTGATTCAGAAGTAATTCGTGACTTTAGCACTCCTCTTGCTTCTCTTGCATCTTCTACATCAACAACTCAGCTTTACACTGGTTCACTCGGATGGTCTGACGATGCTTCTGCAACAGTAACTGACGCTGAAGGTAACACTATTACTGTTTGGGCACCAAGCTGTAACAAGGGTGCACGTCTTTACTTCGACGCAGGTTATTATGTTAATGAACTGAATGTTATTTTTGTTAAAGAATCTTATGTTCGCGTAGGTATCCGCAAGATAGGCTACGCAGTAGAGGATAACCTTTCATTCCGTGTATGGAATGTCATCTATAATGGTCCTGCCGATGAAAATGCAGTATTAGAATCTGCAAAAGCAGACTGCCGTGCAGCAAATACTAAGATAGACGAAGTGCGAGCTAAGATTTCAGAAGCAGGGTTTGAAGGATTTGCAGGTATCGTTGATGATGCTTATATGACTTTTGATGATGAAATTACAAATGCAGAAACAACGGCTGAGCTTGATGCTATTCTTGCTAACATCAATGCTGCTTATGACAGCTACAACAAGAGTCTCGTGTTTGTAAACAGCTTGGATGAACTTGTTAATATGTCTGAAGACATGATTGCTTCTACAGACTTCCCAGGCAAGGCTGCATTCCAGACAGCTTATGACAATGCTCTTGCTAAAGCTAAGACTGACAACGCATCTGCTCTTGGTGATGATCCAGGTGCTTATTTCGACCAAATTTACGTTGACCTTGCTAAAGCTCGCGCTGACTACCTCGACACTCAGGAAGCTGACGAAACTGGCGCTAAGGACTTCACAGCTCTCATCAAGCACCCTTGGTTCGTAAACGCAGAATATACTCCAACTCAGAACGAGGATGGTACTTGGACACTCAAGGAAGAAACTTGGAACTGGGGTTCTGTAGGTAATCCTGCTGACTACTCAACTAATAACGGTGAAAGAACAGACATCGCTTCTGAAGTAGAACTCGCTTCTGACGCAGATGTACTCAACCAGTGGTATAAGAGATTTAAGTCATTCGGTAGCGGATGGTCTGCAAATGGTTATCATTTGTACTATCAGGGTGGTCTTATCGGTGTTTCTCACGGATGGAGTCAGGAATATGAAGACTGGGAAGGTATTTGCCAGCAGCTCGTTGGTCTTCCAAACGGTTACTACAGCTTGAAGGGTCTTGTACGCGGTAATTCAAGTACTGGTGTTTACGGTCAGGATGACGTTCCTCCTTACCACAACATTTTCGCAGAGAACTCAGAAGAAGTTAGAGTTGCTTCTGTAGTAGGTCATGCAGATAATTACTATTGTGCTCAGCTTCTTGAAGCTAACAACGGTTGGTATGAGTGGAATCCAGTAATTTGGCAGGAGCACAAGACTGGTACAATCCAGGTTTCAGACGGTAAGCTCCTCATCGGTGGTCAGAGTAGCATCACTGCAAACTTCACAGGTTTCCGCCTCATGTTCTACGGCACTAACCCTCCATTCAATGCAATGATTCAGGAAGACATTGATGCTGTGAACGCTGCTGCTGAAGCATTGACATTCGCAGGCGACAAGAAGGCTGTTGCAGACCTCTTGGCTCAGATCAAGTTGCCACTCGCAGATGCCGCTGCATACGATGCTGCTATCGCTGTTATCGTTTCTGCAAACGACTATCTCAACAAGGCTACTGGTGCAATGAAGTCTTTCAATGCTGAAGCTACTTATGGTGAACTCGGCACTACATATGCTGACGATACTGACGCTTCTGAAATGATTGCAACTGCCCTCGCATATGTAATCGGTCTTGGTGAAAAGGAATCTGATACATACGAACTGATGGCTCCAGCAAACGCTGCTGCTGCTAAGTACTCTGAATATCTCGCGCTCTACGCAAAGGCTAAGGCATTTGGCGATGCTAATCTGAACACAATCCTTGCTGCTCAGGTAGCAGAAATGAAGGCTGCTTACAAGGAAGCTGACGCTATTCAGGCTTATCTGGATGAACTTGCTCTTCCTTACAATGTAGCTCTCTTCGCTTCTCTCGGTGCTGCTGACGCTTCAGAGGCTGCTCCAGTAAATGTAACAGGTCTTCTCGTGAACCCAACATTCGAAAATGCAGCTGGTGAAAACGACCCAACTACAGGCTGGTCAGGCGCTTCTCCATCTACTAACATGTATGCAGTAGGTAACGCAGAACTTTGGAATGCATCTGCATTCACATTCTCTCAGAAGCTTGTTGGTCTCCCTGCAGGTACTTACGAACTCCGTGCACGTGCTCTCTACCGTGACGCTGGTGCTGTAAATGCTGACAATATTAAGGCTTACAACGAGGCAGGTAGTGAAGAAGCTTGGGCTAACCACAATGCAGAACTCTTCGCTCGCGTTGACGACAACAACGACCAGTTCTCTTACATCAAGGCTGCTCAGTCTCTCAAGAAGACAGAACCATCATTCACAACTGCTAACTTCAATCCAAATGAATATGATGAAGTAACAGGTGAAGCTATTGGTTGGGACTTGATGCTTGACATCAATGTTCAGGGTGCACAGAGCTGGGACGGTGCTGTTATCCCATCTACAATGGAAGCTCCTGCTGATCCATTCGACACAAGAGTTGATGTTGATGGCACAATCTACTGGTATCCATCTTCAATGTACGGATTCTACATGTGCTGCAAGAACTACCCAGACGCATACGCTAACTCAGTGAAGATCACTATCAATAAGGGCGAAACTCTTGAGGTTGGTATCCGCAAGCCAGTTGCTATCGCTTCTGACTGGGTTATCATGGACGACTTCGAACTCTACTACCTCTCAGGTGACAAGTTCCAGGAGACAGTTACTGCTATCGAAGAGGTTGAATCAGCTGACGACGCTGACGCTCCAATCTACAACGTGGCAGGTCAGATTGTAGACGAGTCTTACAAGGGCATCATCATCAAGAACTGTG
>JAEIGA010011498.1_pt1 | contig 13438 bp, 8 predicted proteins | sample 9270691 | NCBI WGS metagenome assembly JAEIGA01 (sample SAMN17057246, study PRJNA624740) | gut metagenome | biome: biome; isolation source: fecal sample | host: Bos grunniens | place: China: Xizang | collected 2019
ACTTTCGCTGATGTTCCAGAAGGAACTACTCACAACCTAAGAGCTGTAAAAGCTATGGCTGATGATAAAGTTAAAGCTCACTGGATAGTTGTAAAGGCTTCAGGAGTTATAATCGAATACGATGCTGTAACAAACATCTCATATACAGCTGACGCTCAACAAGATATCGAAAAATTCGCTATCTATCATGACGTTAAATCTGATATAGCTGTTTCATTACCAGCAGAAGTAACAGGTGAATAATAATTAAATAAACTAAACTTGGTGGTCAGTTTAGCCAGTACAATCTTCGGGCGTTTACACCCACCATCTTTTTATATAATAGGAGGATTGAAAAAATGGACAATGTAGTAATTATTAAAATCGAAGGAGTAGAATATGAATTCAAATTAAAGAGTTCACAAATTCTATACTTAGAAAGAAAATTAGGAAGAAATATATTTGAAACATTCCAAAATCCAGATTTTACAGTAATGTGTAATATATTCTTTGCTTGCGCAAATGATGCTTGTAAATTAAAATATAGAACAGAAGGCGATTTATTCGATGCATTACTAGCTGAATACGGAATGCAACATTTAACAGAAAAGTACTTATCTGAAATAATACAAAAATCAGGATTAGTACAAAGACAACAAGAAATACCAACTCCCAGCGAAGAGGAAGTCAAAGAGAAAGCTTGGAGTAAGTAAGATATTTGAAGAAGAAAATCAATACGACCCATTGGCAGGATTTCACATTGTTCACGATTTGTATGCTGAATTAGTGAAACAAGGTTGTGAACTAAGTACTCTTTATGATTATTCTTGTAAAGAGTTGATGTTTATCTTAAAATATAAACGCGAAGGACTTGCGTATAAAATATGGCGTGCTGGAAGTATGACTAGAGCTGCTTTTGGTGCAAAGTATTATCCAGGTAAGTTAGAAGAAGCTATACCGGAGTTGTTTGAAAAGAAAAAACAGAATGCTCCAATGCCAGAATGGTTAAGAGAAGATTACGAGAAAAAGATAAATAAATCAGTGAAAAAATCTTTACCATAATGGGTTAGTATCAAATATAGATTTAGGTTGTAGGAGGTAGTAAATATGGCTGATAAAGAGACAGGATTGTTTATTCCGGTCAGTGCTTATGCTGACAAAGATAGCGCCAAATCGGCGATAAATGAATTAACCAAAGGTATATTAAGTTCTCTTAAAGATGGCTATATTGAGGTCCCTGCTGAAATAAAAGCCTCTTATGCAAGAGGTTCAAAAGAGTTAGATAAAGCCCAAAAAGACGTCATCAAATTATATGAGAAGATGTCTAAAGAGGGCTTTTCTTCGTCTGTGGACGATTTAGATGACTTAATTGAAAAATACAGAAAGTTTAAGAGCTTAGCAGGGAAAGAAGGTAAAGGTAATTCGAAACAAACTAAATGGTTATCTAAAACCATTGGTGATACATTGCAACCTTACCTTGCTCAAAAAAGAGAACTAGAAAAAATCGTAGCTGGTTTTGAAGATAGTATAAATAAATTAGAAAAGTCTGTTAAAAAACCAACTAAAAAAGTAAAAAGTCAATATGTTCCATCAGATGAAGAAATTACATCTGATATAGCAAAACATAAAAAAAGACAAGAAAAAGGTCTTAGTGGGATAACTAAAAAACTAGATACTAAGTCACCTAGTATGGACCCTGGTAACACAAATGATTTTGAATTACAAAATAGTGAAAGAAGCTCATACAGAAGTAATTTAGTAAGACAACAACACTTAAGTGAAAAAGAATACTACAAAGACCCAAAACACAAAGCTACAACACAAAAAGTAAGTGAAGAAGAAATTAACGCTGCGGTAGAAAATGCTATTTATAATGGTAAAAATCAAAACAAAATTACTAACCCAGAAAAAGCTGGTCAGTTAAGTGATATAGTATTAAAACAATTGGCCAAAACATTGGGTGGTATAGAAGCAGAAAGACCTAATGTAGTACCTGATGATTTCTTCAAAACACTAGAAACTATATTCAAATTAGACCAAATCGCTGGTAGAAAAACATTTGATAGTGTTAGAAAATCAGTAGATATGGTGTTCCATAAATATTTTAATGTTAAAGGTAATATAGGTGGAACTGATGGTACGGATAAAACTGAAGGTACTCGTAAACCACAAGTTGAAAAAATACTAAAAGACTTCTTAAAAGAACTTGGTAAATTTGAAAAAAGCGTTAATAAAGAAATCGCAGATACAGAAAAAGCAATAACTTCTAGTAAAAAATCAAAAGGAGATAACACTTTATTAAACAAAGTTATTGCTGGGGTAGAAGAAACTGCAAAACAGACTGCTCAATTAGAAAAAGACTCATCAAGACAAGAACGAACATTAAATACATCTTTGACTCAAGATATTCGTGAAAGCAGTAGAGAAGGAGCAGCAGATACAGCAGAAGGTCGAATGAGTAGAGACGAATTAGCAGTAGAGACCGCATCATTAGAAACTGCTCAATCAGATGCTACAACCGGTTTCAATGCCGATGCAAAAGCTGATTTATTAATCAAGACAGTACAAGATGTCGGAGAAGCAATCGGAAAATCAGGTACAAATGAACCAAGTGAAGCAGAGTCAACAGCTTTATCTCCATATGTGTTGAAAGACGGATTGTTCCAAAAAACAGAAGTAGAAGATAAAACTGGTTACACAGGAAAGAAAAGACGAATTGTACCTACAGAACAACAAGAAAAGAAAACATATCAAAACGCTCAATATAAGAGAACAGTAAATGCAATTGAAGAAGAACGTGCACAGTTAGAACGTGGAGAACACGAATCACAACAAAGAACTTTCATGCAATCTTCTGAAGTAAAGACATTTGCAAAGGGTATACTTGGTTCAATGCAAAAAGCATTTGAACAATTCAAAAAACCAACAGAAGTAGACCGTATTATGGCAATGAACGCAGAAGAAAGAGCGATGGCTCGTGCGCAACGTTTAGAGACATTTGGTGAAAATCGTGGTAGAAACTTAACTGATACTGGTGATAAGGCCGGAGTAAAACGTATAAAAGAATTATTCGGACATAAAAACGGTATTAATAATAAAGAATTATTCCAAAATGTAAAATTAACACCTGGATTTACTGGAGAAAGCGCAATTGATACAACTGCTATCATGAAAAGTTTGAACAAAGTCTTATCTGGACCAGAAATGTTCAAAGCTCAGACAGGTGGAACTCTTAGAAATATAATAGGCTCAATGACGGGATATATTGGTATGGACTCAATTGAAAAGTCTCGTGCGGAAGCCGAAGGTTTAAATCAAGTAATGGCTAATGTACGTAATGAAGTATTAAAATTAATACAAGACGTACAAAGTAAAGAAATGGCCCTTTCTGGAATGGAGAAAATGGGTACTGCTAAATTTGATAAAACAGGTACGATAACAGCCGATTCATCTAGTATCGCTAAAAAGACATTCATTGACTTAGAAGAACAAAAAGGAGTATTAAAAGAAGCTCTAGCGGAAGTCCAAATGATAGACCAAGTAGTTGATGCATCTGGTGGAAAAGTCAAAAAGATATTACAAAACATCGGTTTCTTAATGCCAGAATTAAAAGAACAAAATACAATAATTCAAAATATTAACGCTGGTTTAGATAAAAACGGAAAAGCTCTTAAATTCCAAAAGAGAACCGCAGAGGTGTTGAATTATTCATTCCAATTAATGTCTAGACACATCGGTCAAATGGTTAAAAACTGGATGATGCAATTAAATCCGATTAGTCTGATTAAAAAAGCATTCCAAGATTTTGCTAGTTATGACCCTAAGTGGCAAAGAACGATGAATGTAATAAAATATAACTTACGTTCAATTATATTACCGTTGATGCAAAAAATAGCACAATTAATCGTGAATATAATTGGTGTAATAGATATTGCATTACAAAAAGTACAATCCGCATTTGGTAAAACTCCGATTAGTTTGTTTGACCAAGAAAATGCCAAACAATTCAAAGACCAAGTAGAAGAAATTAAGAATGTAACTGCTGGTTTTGATGAATTACATGATATTGGTGGAGATACAGAAAAAGACCCAAATGATTTAACAGGAGAGATTTATAAACCGCAATTGTCAGAAGGATGGAAGAAAGTTGGAGAAACATTAGGAAATATATTCACCGCAATAGCAAAAGCAATTCAATGGTGTATCGATAACTGGAAGTTACTTGCTGGATTATTAGCTGCATATGTAGTAGGAAAAGGATTATTGAATTTACTTACTTGGGGTAAGAATTTCGGTAGTTTATTGAGTGGACTATCATTAAGTAGCTTGATATCAAGTATAGGTATTGCTATTGGAGCAGCACTAACCTTATATGGTATATTCCAAGACATCAAATTAGCACAAGAATGGGACCAAATGACACCAGAGCAAAGAACTAAGACAGCAAACAAAGGTGATGCTGGAATGGGCTTCGGTGGTGGACTAATTGGTGCAGGAGCAGGATGGAAACTAGGAGGTTCCGCATTAGGTGCTAAATTGGGATTAACATCTGCTTCTGGTATGGCCGCAGGTGCAACATTTGTAGGTGGTATAGCATTAGGTATCTCAGGAACAGCAAATGCTATAACAGCCGCAACAAATGGTAATTTCGAGATGGTACAAAAAGAAAGTACTAAAGCTGGTGCTGGTATTGGTATGGCTGCTGGTACAGCAGTTGGTGTTGGTATGGCCGCAGCAGGTACTAAAATTGGAGCTGCATTAGGTGCATGGGCTGGACCAGTTGGAGCAGCAGTAGGAGCGGTAGTAGGTGCTGGAATAGGATGGGTTACTGGTAAGGTAGTAACATATTTCGGTGATGTAGGTGGAGAATTTTCAAAACTTAAAATATCACAGGAAGATTTAACATGGGCTACAGAGCAATATAACACAGCATTGGGTAATGAATATGTAGCATTACAAGACTTAACTGGAATGGAACAAGCATTAGGTCAATCTGGTGCAGACTTATATAAACAAGTAGAAAATGGAACTATCAAATATGGTGAATTATCTACTGAACAAAAAATACTATTGAAAGCATATGAAGATTATCAAGATTGTTTAAAGACTACTGCCGATGCTTTAAAACAACAAGTAGATTATGAAAATGCGATATTGATGACTAAAGCAGAAGAATCTGGTGATTACAGTGAATTCATTGCTAGTATGCAAGATGCTACAAATAAAGGTATATACAGCAGCGAAGAAATGAGAGACAGATTATCACAAGTATATGCAGAATTAAGTAGTAAAGAACGTGAAGTATTCTTAACACAAATACCAGAAGACATGAGACAAGGTGTTGAAGCTGGAGCATATCAATACTATTCAGGATGGGAAAAATTTAAAGTTAATATGGCTACAGCTTGGGAAAGCTTCAAATCTGGTGCAGCTCAATTATGGGAAGACGTAAAAACTACAGCCGGTGAAAAATGGGAAGGTATAAAAACAACTTGTGGTAACATATGGGAAGGTATGAAAACCACAGCAGGCAACATATGGGAAGGCATGAAAACCACAGCAGGCAACATATGGAATTCTATAAAAATAGAAGCTGGAGAAGCCTGGGAAGGAATCAAAAACTCAGCTGTAGGTCAAAAAGTACAAGAGATGGCTACAAATGTTGCTACAAAATGGAATGAAATGAAAACCAAAGCTAGTGAGACATGGAATAATATCAAAACTACAGCAGGTCAAAAATGGGAAGAAATTAAGAATAGTGCAATTGGACAAAAAGTACAAGAGACTTGGAAAAACGTTACTACTAAATTCAATGAAATTAAGACTAGTTTATCTAATAGCTGGAATACATTGAAATCTAATGCTTCTACAGCATGGAATAATATAAAAACTTCTATAGTAAACGCAGCTAAAAACGCATGGGAAGGAGCAAAAGGTTTCTTTAATAAAATAGGAGAAGGTATCAAAAAGGCTTGGGAAGGTCTGAAAGAACTTGGTAGAGAGACTGGTCAAAAAATAGGTAATTTCTTCTCTGGTAATGGATGGAAGACTGATGCAGAAATAGCTTCTTATGCTGTAGGTACTAACTATGTACCAAGCGATGGACTAGCTTACTTACACAAGGGTGAAGCAGTTATACCTGCAAAATATAATGAAGGTATGAGTACCCAAGGTAAAGCATATCAACAAAATACAGCAGCTTCACAAGAATTGTTACACGCAATTGCAAAATTAGAAATGATGCTAGAAAAAGGTATCAACGTACAAGGTCAATTTGTACAAAGAGGCTCAGACTTGGTAGCAACAGTTGAGAAAGCAAGTAATAAATTAAGTAATAATATATTGAACAACAGAGTATTCGCAAGATAATATAGGAGATAGGAGGTAGGTGTTTATGGGATTATGTCCTAAAACAAACTCCTTCGCTCCATTGATATTAATCAATGGGAAGGAGTTTAAATTCAGAGACCCAAATGGTGATTATTTAACAGAACATTACGATGGAAAATTATTTAACACAGTAAATAACCCAGCAATAGGATATACTGAACAATCAGAACAATTAGTAAAATCTACTAGAAATGCAAAAGGACAAGTTATCGCTCAAAAAATAAATAGAAGACTTAATAAGTTTGAAAATTTATATTGGCCTTATATGTCAAGAGTGAATTTAACAGAGCTTAAAAAAGAAATCGCAAAATTTGAATGTAATTTAAGTTACTGGGACGACGAAGCTGACGCATGGGTTACCAGAAGATACTATTGGGGAGACTTTGAAGCCACTCCTTGTGAATGGGAAACGGTCCGTATTACTGGTACGGACCAATATTTCAAAAGACCGATATGGTATAAAGACGTTAAATGTAATTTAATAGATATGGGATATTAATTCACAAGGAAGGAGGTAAATTATGGCGGTATATCGTAATGCATTAGGGAATATAGACAGACGAGAATTTGAAAATCACCTAAAGGCACAGACAAGAAAAGAAGGATATATGGAGATAATAATGTATACGCCAGATACAAGTATACAAATCGCAAATATATCCTCTGATGATAAATTAGATATGTGTGATATGTCTACATTAACAAATGTGGATAGATACACAAGTAATACAATTGCCACATTAGAAGAAAACTTGTGGTTATTGAACGGTAAATTCATAATATATCAAGGTGGAAAAGTGGACGGATATATTTCAAATAGTATATCCGACGATGAAGGTAAGTTTACCACTAATCCAACTATGAATATACAACTTAGTCATACTGCAAATATAGAGAATTTTTCAGTTATATTGAATTCTGCGGTACCTACGGGTTATCCTAAAAACATAACTGTGCGCTGTTACGATAAAGATGATAATCTATTAGGTACAAGTACCGAAAACATCGAATGGGAGGAAGCGACTGGAGAAGTAGATGATGAAAATAATCCTATTTATAGAACTAGATTACTAGATACGTTACCATCTGTAAATTTCCAAATTAATAAAAATGATGTAGACCACATTGTAATTGAATGTGGAGATACCAGATTTAGAAATCGTAGAATAAGAATAAGCTCAGTATTATTTGGTAAAACAATAGTATTAGACCAAGATAATGTATTGAATGTGGAATATACAGATAAAACATCGTATGTAGCAGACACATTACCATCAAGAGTATTTAGTTTTGATGTAAATAACTACGATAGTATTTATAACGTAGATAATCCAGATAACGGATATGTAAAACTGAACACACAAACTAGAATTAGATTTAGAAATGGTTATAATGTAATGGGTTATCAGTACGATGAAAACGGCAAAGTATTAATGGAAAATGGGTTCCCAGTTTTAGATATGTCAATAGAAGGTGTAGAAATCGAATGGGATAACTGGAAAGAGTTAAGACTCATGGATATATCAGCAAACGCAGATGAAAGCGCTACTTTCACAGCTGGTTCACTTTTGGATATAATGGAAGAAACATATACAGAAGATATTTATACTGGAGCAGAAAGGACCATAGAAGAAATTGCAACAAACGTATTAACCTTCATGGGATTAGATTTGAATTCTATTGAATGGTCTAGTGATAATATCAAGAAACCTACATATCAAAACGGAGTACTACTTCCGTATGAACAATGGGAGGATACAGCATATAATGATTATAAAATTAATACTTCTATCCCAGAAGTACCATGTAAACAAGTTTTACAATTAATCGCATTCTCAATAGGTGCTACAATTTTAATAAAAGATAATGGGCATATAAAATTCGCAAATCTAAATATAAAACAACCTTCAACATTCACAAATCAGTATACTTGGGATTATAGTAGTTTTGCTAGTATACCAGCTGCGGAACAATTAGAGAGTATTTCTAATCTAACTGAAATATCAATACCAAAATACTATTCACACCTTGACTATTCGGGTAAAGAAGAGTTTTATAACGCAGAAACAGACATTGTGTATTCAAATTGTACAGTTGTAGCCACACTTAATATTACATCTGCTACCACAGAAATAACATATGGAAACTGTCTACCTATTGGTTGTAGAATGGCAAATGACGATGAGTCTGGAGCATCTGTAGCTAATGTAGAGTTATATTCGAAAAGAGGTATACTAACTCTTGGTGGATATGTAGGTGGAACAGAAGCAAAAGTAGAAGTATTAGGCTATCCGATAATCACCAAGTCTACTCAAGAAAGAAATGTTACTAGTGATAGTCTAGTGTTAGACACAAAAATAATAAAAGACGATGTATCTACATATACTTCAACTGGTGCAATAAAAGAAAGAGAGCAGATAAAGAGAAAATACTTAGAATGGTATAGTAAAAAATTCAAATATAAATTCCAAACTCGTGGAGAACCATTAGTAAATGCAGGAGATTATGGAATAATACAAACTCAATTTACTGAACAAATGCCAGTTTATATATTACAAAATCGCTGGACATTTGATGGTACTTGGAGTGGAGAAATGGAGGTGATTGCTCTTGACTAGAGAATGGATTGAACCGATTTTTGATAGAACATATGGCCACGTGCAATCACTTCAAAGCGACCCAAACTATTATGAAACAAAAGGTGCTTGGAACGCAGAAGACTTGAACAGAATTGAAAAAAATACTGCGTACTGTGCTGAGTGGATGCTAGAAAAGAAAATAGTACGTGTTCCACCAAACATAACAGTATATGAAAATGATTATTGGACGAAGGATATGATACCAACCAAATCTGAGATAGATAGAATACTAGCTAATATCAGAATGTTAGTTGAATCGTCTAAACGAAATCCAGCAATAGCACCTCAACTGCCAACCATTTATTATGGCGCAACTCAAATAAACTACGTACTAGCTAACCAAATTGAGTTTGCATTAGATTTAATGCACAACCAACCTAAACTACCTTTAGAGTATTGGGATGTGGAAATAGAATGTGGTTTAATAACTAAAGTGCAAAGAGATGATGGTAGTGTTGAAATAATAAACGCACAAACAGCATTAGTAGCAGAAGACGAAATTGTTACTATAATGGGTACTGAATATGGTGAATATGCACAATTTCAAAACTTCACATACTGGAGTGGGTCAGCAGAAGATATTGGGTTACTTGAAAACTATAAAGCAAAACAAACTACCTTCAAAATGCCATACAGAGATGTTAAACTGGTAGCTAATTTTGAAACACATATTCCTAGAAAATTAACAATTACAAATGGTTATATTTCAACTAAAAAAGACCCTACAGCAGAGAGCGGTCCATCATCAGGAATGTACTTAGCAGGAGACGAAGTTATGATAATAGCTAACGTTGCTTCGAGTGGAAAAGCCTTTTACGAATGGACAGGTACGGAAGAAGCGCTTGGTCAAATCGTTGGGGTAACAGACGAAGAAGACCCATCTACAGCAATTCTGACAATGCCAGATTGTGATGTTACACTGGCTCCACACTATATAAATGCAGGTCAACACTCTGTTACTGTAACAAATGGTTCTGGTGGAGGATGGTATGATTATAATGAATATGTTTCTATTTCAGCAGATGTACCATCACACTATGGATTTGATTATTGGAGCGGAGATACTTCTTATTTGGAAGATATATACAGTTCATATCAAAGCTTTCAGATGAAGGATGTGAATATTAGTTTCCGTGCACATTATAGTTATAGATATTCTTATAATGACGTACAAGTAATTAACGGTTATATTAAAGTAAACAACACTAATGTAACCAAAGCGAGTGGATTAAGACAATCTACTTCATACACATTAGTACCTACTCCTCCAGATGCATCACAAGGAATTGATTATTGGCAAATTGAGGGTTATGGTAGTGTATCAGGAAACACATTCACTGTAGGAGATGGTAATGCTATTATAACAGGTCATTATAGACCACTAAGAAGATTGACAGTAACTAATTTGAATAATGGTGGGGGAACTAATACTTATACTGCTACACAAGGTCACAATTGGACAAAACTTACTACCAATAGTGTAGTAGGAAGTTATAAGTTTAACGGTTGGTATGAAAACAACACAAGAATTAGCACATCTACTAGTATAACGCTTACTGCTGGAACAGTAGATAGAGAAATTGAAGCAAAATATGATTATTATCCTACATATACAGTAACTATTAAGAATAGAAATAACGGAGGAACAACAACTACTTCTAGAATATTATCAGGTGAATATTTTAGTACAAGCACAAACGAAGAAGTGGGAGATTACTTATTTAATTATTGGGCTAAAAATGGTTCGCAATCAACTACCAGCACGAGTATAGGTTTCTATGTAAGTAGTGATACAACCGTAGAGGCGGTATATAGACCAAAAGAAAGTTATAAGTTGACTGTAAATAATGGTAGCGGAAGTGGTACTTATAAAGAAAGACAATGGGTTACTATTACAGCAAATGCACCAACACAAGGAGCTTCATTCACTGGATGGAGCACATCTGGAGTAAGAAGTATTAGTAACAGCTCAGTGTCACAAACCACAGTACAAATGGGAAGACAAAATGCTACTGCTACTGCTAAATACAGTAATATAAGAAACATCAAAGTTACAACAAATAGCGGAACAAGTACATACAACATCATACAAGGTAATCGTGTTTCAATAAAAGCTAACCCAGCGCCAGATACATGGGAATTTAGTCAGTGGGTGACAACAAAAGGTGATGCTACATTCGCTAACTATCTGAACGAATCAACATACGTATACGCTAATTCACAAGACAGTGAAGTCGAAGCTCGATATAAAGCTATTCCATATTTCAATGTTACAATTGAGAACGGATATATTTGGAATGGAAGTGATTGGGTAACAAGTGCGACATTACTTAGAAACTCAACAAATGCAATTAAAATGAAACCTGCCCCAACAGGAATGCAATTCTTCCAATGGGAAGTATATGTAAATGGAGTATTACAAACAGATGCAAATGATGTATATGAACCATTATCTGAACAAACTAGATTAAGAAATCTACTGAGAAATGTAACGTTAAAAGCTACCTACTTTGTGCCAGACCCAGAATTAAGATATACACTTACAATTGAAAGAAAAGATGGTTCAGTTGAACAAGCTGAATACGCTGCGGGAGAAAATGTGCAAATCACAGCAAGCTCTCCAGACGAAGGTATGGAATTCTACAAATGGTCAGGTGATACAGCGTATATAGCTGGTGGTATATACAACGCAGAAAGTTATATTCATATGCCTGCACAAAATATCACAGTCAAAGAAAACTTTGTACCAGAAGGATATGTACCAGAGTTTGAAGTAGTAATGACTGATATATATGGTAAATGCTGTTATGTGACTGAATACGAAGACCCAGAAACAGGTGAAATAACTAAAACAGAACATTGGGTAGAAAGACACTCATTCCCAGAAGGCACAAGAGTAAATATCAAAGCTACTGGTTATGATGAAAAATATTATTTCGCAGCTTGGGGAGCAGTAAAATATGAAACAGACGAAGATGCGAGAATAATAATTGATGAATTAAGTAATCCTATAACAACAATTACAGTACCAGACTATGATGTAGCTATCGAGGCTAAAATAGCATTAAAAACTACATTCCTGCTTAATATCATAGACGGTGGTACATCTGGTAACTATTATGAAGGTAAAAGAGCAGATGTATATTTCAATAAAGAAAATACAAACGATATACATTATGAATTCATAAGATGGACTGGTGCTACTGTTTCTCAATTAGAGTTATATGACGGAGGAATGTTCAACGTATTAGTACCAGGAACAGCGACTGAACCACAATTCATCAAAATGCCAGGACAAGCAACTGAAATTAAAGCTACTTACAACACTCTTTATCGATTAACATTAAATGGTGGTTCGATAGATGAAACTGGTTTAACACAAGATTACTTCAAATCTGGAACTAAGCTTGCTATAACAGCAGACCCAGCACCAGAAGGAATGAAATTCCAATACTGGGAAGGTGACACAGATAAACTTGCTAGTAAATACGACCGTACAACTACAGTGACAACTGCAACTGGTGTAACTACATTGAAAGCTGTGTATTCAACTGATTCAGAACAAAATAGTGTAGGTTACGTAGAAACAAGTTTAATAGATTCAACTACTATAAGTAATGATAATATAATCGTTATATCAGGTACGATAGAAGTAGGATTCATGTTGACAGATAGCAACGGACATATTTACATAGTAACAAGTGTAAACGAAGCAACTGGTGTTAGCACAATATATAGAATGACAAAAGTAGTACAAGGAGGTAACATTTATGGCTAATAATATAGGAACAATTGGTACTAACTTATCAAGAACTATCGGTGGTACAACAACTATCACCGATGGCTCAGTCATAACTGCGGTGTCTGGTTTCACAGATGTAGGATTTATGGCATTTGATAATAATGGTACAATGGGAATATGCACTTCATTTACTAGAGATGAAGGCGACAATCCAATATATGTATTTCGTACTTGTTCTTTGAATACAGAAATCGACGTACAAAACATATTGGGTCAAGAATATTAATGAGGAGATGATGAGATGAGTGAACAAGTAAATCACCCTCAACATTATAACGCTGGAAAAATAGAAGCGATAGATGTGATTGAGGATTGGAAATTAAATTTTTCATTAGGTTGTGTTGTAAAATATATTTGTCGAGCAGAATTTAAAGACTCAACTATCCAAGATTTAGAAAAAGCATCCTGGTATTTGAATCGAGAGATAGAAAGAAGAAAAAATCTAGAATCTGAGTAAAAACGACCTCCATAATTTGATTTCTAGCCAGTTTAAAAACTGAAGGTATATAACTTGTCGTCTAAGGGGTAAAATCGCTGTATGGGCCGTTTAAGAGCTTATACAGCGATTTGCTATTTTTGAGCCTATTTTTAGAGGCGTTTTTCATAAAAATTGGTAAAAATTAAATAT
>JAEIGA010011499.1_pt1 | contig 13438 bp, 22 predicted proteins | sample 9270691 | NCBI WGS metagenome assembly JAEIGA01 (sample SAMN17057246, study PRJNA624740) | gut metagenome | biome: biome; isolation source: fecal sample | host: Bos grunniens | place: China: Xizang | collected 2019
AATGTAAATTGCTCACGGCGCAATTCAACTATTAAATGTCTCTGTTTAAGATATTTGTATTGATTCCAAGTCGCAGCTAAGGCGCGGGCAGCATGAATTTCTTCGGGTGTAAATCTGCGCAAAAGTGCGGCACGGGGTTCTTCTTTGCGTTTGCCGTGCGCGAACTCGTAAAAGTGGATGGACAGTTCAAGCTTGTCGATGCGCGTAAACAATTCTTCGAATATGGGCACCATGTGGGGAGGGCATTGCGCGAGAGCCTCTTCACGACTGAAGACTTCGCGGGCAATTCGTGTGCGCGCTTCGGTGGGTCGGCGCAGTGAAGCTTCGTTGAATGTGGGGGATTCCATCATAGCGTCGAGGGATTCGGTGTCATCTCGTTGCCAGGTTTTGTTGCGGGTTTCGATGGATATGTCTCCTTTCTGAACGGCATTGAGTCCATCGGAGTCTTTGCCCCAGAGTATATAATTGGCGATTGTTTCGAGTTCATCATCCGTAAGCGGAACTCTTATAAATTCGGGACGCTAGACATATTCATCTACGAAATCTTTGCGCTCGTTGGTCCCGGGAATTGAAAAATCTAGGTGTAAGCGGTTGGCCATTAAGTAAGTCTCCTTATAAGTCCGACACGTGGGTGGGCTTATATATGTTGAAATAAATAGGGAATGGTTTTCCCTTATGTATATATTATAACATACAACGCGCGAAAAGTCAAATTTTAAATGTGTGGGAATGGGGAGAGGGAAATTTTTCATTTTATGGAATGAAAAATTCATTTCGTGGAATGAAAAATTCATTTCGTGGATATTTGTGAGCAGGCCCCCGTCCTTCGGTCGTGGACATTTGTCCTCGTACCAAAACCCACCCCGGCCTGGACCTGACCTGACCTGCTCCGGCCCGGCCTGGACCTGACCTGCTATCCTGGCGAAAAATGATACGCACGGACGCGTGGAAAAGAAAATTAAAATTTCTTTGTTTTTTCTGATTTGGGGGTTGACAAACCGGGATTCATGTGTTATACTTAGTATGTAAATAAGAGGTGGCCACGATCCACCGGAATGGAGAATGAATATGAAGATGAACACTTACGCCCGCCCCAACTGCCCCGAGTGCCCCCGCGACTACAACCGTGGCGAACAGGTCGAATGGGAGGTCGGCTACGAGCTGACCGGACAGCCCAGCGAGCGCAACAACAAGCCCGGCGCTGATAGCGGTGATGTCCTGGGTTGGCAGGTCAAGTCCCCCAAGGCTAGCATGGTCGACAACGACAATTGCGACGGCTACATCTTCGGCTTTGCCGATGCTGATTACTTCTTCCAGATGACCTGCGAAGAGTTCGAAGAGTTCCTCGGTCAGTTCTCCTACATCGACAGAGACAGCAAGACCGGCAAGAGCAAGGTTCGAATCAAGAACGATAGCTCCAAGATGAGAAAGTGGCTGATGGCTAGGGTGTAAACCCTAGCACAGCCGGGTCAGCCGGTAAGAGTCCGGCTCTGATGAGCAAGAGCGAAACCCGAAACAAAAAGCTTGACAGATTAGCCGAGCTATGATACAATAAAGAAAACGAAATGAGGTAATTAAAATGACCATCGAAACTATCACCACTCAGCTTGACCGCATCTCCGCCGACTCCTGGTACGACGTAAACGGCAACCACATCGACTTGACCATCTCCGATTTCGGAGGCTTCGACGAAAACTGGACCGAGGTAGACCGTGAGCTCGTAAATGAAGACCTGGTTGACGAAGTCCTGGAGTGGCTCGAAGAAAACGCAGATTGCGTTAATGGCGATTTCTATCACTGCTATCACTTCGGTGACATCGTTGTTAAGGTTGGCTACACTTCCTTTGACATTTAATGAAAAGGGGGTTGACAAAACCCCCAAGCCGTGTTATAATAAAGAAAACGAAAGAGGTAAAAATATGAAAAACTTTATTACTGCCCAGTTGTACAACGGCATCGCCAAAAGAGTTTGGAAGACTTTCGATGAAATCGATGCAATGCCTGTCCGTTCTATCGATGACCTGTGTGCCAAGGAAAAAGCAATCGCCAAGGCTTGGAAAAAGTACAACGCACTGCCTGAATCTGTAAAGCAAGCAATCGGCAACATTCGGAAATCTCAACTGTTCTAAAACAAATAAACCGGTTAGCGTGGGCCGACAAGGCCCGCGCCCGGGCGGAAACTCGTGAAACGAAAATAATGCTTGACAAACAGAAAAATCCGTGATATAATAAGGGTACAAAAAGAGAGGAGCAAACGACTATGACAAAGGGCAATTTCTTCCGGTATTACAATCGACTCACTGGCGCAGACCGCACTCTGGTGTTCTTCGAATATAAGGGCAACATCTACATCCACGAATGTCACCACATCGCACCCCGTTGGGCACACGAAGAGTTCGAGTCTTCCAAGAATGGCGGACATCAAAAATTCAAGATGTACATCAGCGCCGCCGAAAAGGCCAAACTGGCCAGCAAGTCCCATTTAATTATGACCTCTGCCGAGTTCGAAGCAATCCCCTACAAGAACAAGGGCCACAAGTGCGAAGCTTTCCTGCACAAGGCTTGCGGTTTGGGTGAGTACACTCCCGACCATGTGAGATTTGATGAATGCGGAGATGTGGAAATCAACGGCGTTCAGTATCAAGTCAAGTTCCAAAATGCAAGTTTGACTAATGTGGTGGTTCTCCACAAGGCACAAGCCAAAGCAAGAGAAAAGAGAAAGGCGGTCAAATGACCGCCCCTTTTTTCGCCCGGGCGCATTTAAATTTGTGCATATTGCACTATTGACTTTTGCAAGATTGTAGTGTATAATACAAGTACAAGGTCGGTTGAGAGTACTGGACAAGGGCATAGCAACTCTCCCTCAGGTCGCCAGAGGTTAAGGCAAGGGCGAACAGAAGCGGGCAATCTCGCAAACCCGCACCACTGGCACCCATATTAAAATAAAAGGGTGAGCGTTTGTCAGTAACGAACAACTGTCTTTTTTGCCCGGGCGGCCAAAATGGGGGGTTGACAAACGGATCAAGGTGTGATATAATACAGATACGAAGAAAGAGAGGTAATACTATGAAAGTATGGTGTTTTAATTGCTACGGAGTATGCATCGCGCGCGTATCTATCGAGCGCATTGACGAATGGAATCGCACCCATTATGAAGTCAGCGCAAAAATTAAATCTTGGAAAGAATAAAAATGCTTGACAAATCAAATAATCTATGATATGATTAGGGTACAAAAACAAAGGGGAATAAATATGGATTTTGAAGTGGCTTTTTGGATTATCGTACTGATCGGCGCAGTGGTAGGGATTCTATGGATGATGAACGCGGCGGGTCGTGAAGGTTGCGTTTCTCACGAAACCATCGCGCGCATTGAAAATGGAGGGCGTCACTTGTGATGCCCCTCGTTTCGCCCGGGCGCCAAGTTAGCGGGTGCTAACTGAAAATTTTTGAAAAAAGTACTTGACTTTTGGTGCGGTCTGTGGTATACTAATGATGTCAAGGGGAGAGAGCAATAGGCACGAACCACCGTGTTGAGCTTGTGACCCAAGAGATACGAACCACCGTATTGAGGAACTAAAAACTTGAAAAAAGTTTCTCAAACCCCTTGACACCAAGCACAAAATGTGCTATAATTAAGACACTCCCAAGGGAGATAAGAAAATGGGTTGCGACCTACCGCAAGAAGGAGATTGATACCATGGATAAGAAGAAGATTACTAAGGCTACTGCTTGGAACATTGTTAAGGAAATTGTTGCCGCTTCCGGCCACGCAGACAAGGAACTGCTGATTGAGAAGATTGACAACGAACTGGCCATTCTGGCGAAGAAGAATGCGGGCGAGAAAAAGCTGACTCCCCAGCAGACCGCCAATCTGTCCATCCAGGAGAATGTGCTGGCTACGATGAACGCTGAGCCTACTCGTCTGTTCACCATCACCGAACTGACGAAGGAAGTGCCCAATCTGCCCGAGGATATGACTCCCCAGCGTATGTCTGCACTGGTGCGCCAGTTGAAGGAAGCGGGTAAGGTGGAGCGCATTGAGGAGAAGCGGAAGGCATACTTCCGCATTCCCCAGTAAAAAAAATGGGGGGAGAAATCCCCCCAATTCAAAAAATAGCACTTGACAAATGCCTAGGTCTGTGCTATAATAGTGCAGAAAGGGGATGAGTCCTATGGATGAAAAGCACATTACCAAGCTGATGAAATCGTTGAACATCAGCCGAGAAGATGCCATTCAAATGATTGAAGATGACAAGCGGATTGACCGAGGTGAAAAGTTGTTTGAACTGCCGGAAGAGTTGCAGGCAGGCGCAAAGAAGGCTAGACAGGCCGAGCGCAAGGCAACAACCACCAAGAGAGAGAAGAAGGAAAAACCTGAGAAGGTGCAGTTGTGTGCGGCTATGATGAACGGCTTGCGGGAACTGGGTGTTGAAGAATTTGACATTACCAACGCAGAAAGAGAATTCATTTTCCGCCACAACGGAACGAAGTACAAGGTCACCCTTGCGTGTCCCCGTACCTAAAGGCTTTTGAGGGGGTTGAGCCAATCAACCCCATCCCAGAGGGGAAGTATCGTCCTCCCTCAGTAGCTGTATGCGGAAGACTGGCCATCGACTGCTAACCAGTAAAACAAAACGAACAAAAAATCCTCGGATTGGCCTCCGAGGATTTTTTGTATAATTTGACGAAAAAATAATGCTTGACATTTGCGGCCAGGTGTGGTATAATTGGTCGGCCGCTCACGTACCTGGCGGCCGAAATTTTAATTATATCATAAGTTCAGCAATTTGTCAAGAGAAAAATTAAAAAAAATTATACAAAATTATTTTCCTAAAATTGTGTATTTTGACTATTGACTTTTCTGTGCAGATGTGCTATAATTAAGAAGTCAGTTAGGCAGACCGGCAAGGCTGGCCGCAAATATTTTTTCAGAAAAAGCTAAAAAACCTATTGACAAGCACCACAAGATGTGCTATAATAACTATGTCAGTTAGGGGAGCGATGGCAAACCCTAATAATAAAAAGGAATGAGGATTTAACAATGGCTAATAAGTACGATGGTAGAAAAAAACTGTATATGGTATTGGATTGTGAAACCGCAACTCTGCCCTGTGCCTCCAACTATGAGGAGTGCGAACGCAAGAACATCGCAATCGCAAAACCTCTCATCTATGACCTCGGCTGGAAAATCATTGACCGCAAGGGAACTGTATATAACAGAGTGAATTTCCTTATCAGCGAGATTTTCTCTGTCCCCTCCATCTTTGACACCGCCTATTATGCAGAGAAGCGTCCCCTCTATTTGGAGAAACTGGCAAAGGGCGAAATCGTCCTGACCAACTGGGAAAGTGCGATGACCGCCTTTATGGCTGACCTTGAAGCGGTTGAAGCCGTTGGTGCATATAACTCTATGTTTGACTTCAAAAAGGCTCTGCCTTTTACCGAACTTTATATCAATATGCTCTACTCTGCCGACTTCCACAAGTGGCTGAACTGGCAGAACGGCATCTGCGAGTGGCTGGCTCGTGGCGGTCGCACCGAAAGTGCCAACATTTTTGACGGCTCTCTGTTCCGCTTCCGTGGCAAGTGCCTGCCCCTATTTGACCTTTGGGGTTTGACCTGCAAGCATATCTTGAACTGTGACGAATATAAGCAGATGTGCATTGACAACGGATGGCAGACCGCAAGCGGTAAGTATTTCAAGACCTCTGCCGAAACCGCTTTCCGTTTCTTCGCAGAGCGGATGGACTTCATTGAAGCCCACACCGCCATTGAGGATGCGGACATTGAAGCTGAACTGTTCGCAGAGATTGCCAAGAGAACCAACAACAAGTGGGAAATGGGCATTATCTACTTCCCCTTCCGCATCCTCGGCAAGGTTGAAAATTTCTGCTACTAAGCAGTTTCCATATAGTCCCCATAGCAACCCTATGGGGACGCCCATAAAAATAACCAAAAGCCATAATCATTCTTTGTATAATATGCCATATTGACTTTTGTCATATATATGGTATAATGGTCTTACAAAGAAGAAAGGAATTGATAATATGTTTAGTTCTCGTTCGCAGCGATTGTTCGGTGATGATTTATTCAACTCCAATAGGGAGCGCAATGCAGATAACACTGATGAGCTCGACTACAACTGCGGCGGCTATGCGCTCGGCACTTTCTCTTGGTATCTGCCCTCCCATTTGACATATAGTCATTGGGAGAACTGGTTTGGCGATGAGATTGATGAAGATGACCTTGAAGCAATCACCGACTTGGCGGTTGAGGCAATGTTGGAAGATTTTGCCGACCTGCGTTTGATTGACCGCTTGGATGAAGTGCGCCACGATGAATATGCTATTGCATTTCGTGTATCTAGCGATGGCGATTTCCACTACATCAAGCAAGGTCGCTCCCGCTTTTGGACTCACAAATGCGGAGCTTCTTGCATCTTCACGATGACCCGTTGGGAAGTATTCAATACCGAATGGTGTCATAGATACGATGGCCCGATTGTACTTTTTGCGAAAAAAAGGGGTTGACAAACTCAACCCCTTATGCTATAATAAAGGTACAAAAGGAAAGGAGATTACTTAAATGATTAACTACTTATTTGAAGACAATGAAACCGGTGACCGCTTCTTCGTCCAGGAAGAGAACTTTGAGAAAGCCTTTGAGATTGCGGTCGGCATCTATGAGGGCGAAGAACCTAGCCTCACTCTTCTCGGAGAGTATGACGATGATGAGGCTGAATGGCTCGGCTATGATACCTATTAAGTGAGAGGTAATACCTCTCACTTTTTGCGCCGGCCGTTCCCGCACGCGGGGGCCGGTTTTTCGGCAAAATGCACAACTCCAACAATTTTTTAGGCGAATCTTTTGTACAAATTGACTATTGACATTTCCCGCAATCCGTGCTATAATCATTTTAGAAAGTGAGGTAACAAGTTATGGATAAGTTTGCTGAAATTAAGAAACTGCACAAGATGCTGACCGAAGCAGGTATCCCCCACACCTTTTTTGAGTTCCCCTTGACCTACTGCGAGGGTTACCAAATTCGTGTCTATACAGATAAGGAACTGACCAAAGAACTTGACGATTGCATCTGCCACACCTATTCCCACGGCTACTCCGAGGGTCTGTTGGAAACCTTGGTATTGAGCGATTGCGAGGGTTGGGAAACCGCAGAGCAGGTCTTTGAGGGCTGGGTAGAAATGTACCAAAAAGCACAAAAATAATTGCGGGAGGGTCTTGACAACAAGACCCTTTTGTGCTATAATAATGCCAAGAGGTGAGATAAATGAGATTTATTAGTTCAGCACCCAAGTTAATTGGTAATGCAAATTACGGAGTATGGCAGGTAACGGCCGAATACTCCAATGGAGAAATTAAGCGAAAGAATTACATTGCCAACACAATCTCAGAAGCCAAGAGAATGTATCTACAGGAACACGGTGGCAGAATTAGCGGTCGGCTATCCGCAGAATTTATCAAAAAAATTTGTAAGAAGTATTGACAAACCCTTCCAAGTATGCTATAATAATACCAAGAGGTGAGATAAATGACTCCAGTTGAAATGCGTACCGCAAAGAAGGAATTACACAAAGCTATTGTAGATGTTATGCTGAGCTTTGAACCGGATGACGAAGAAATGGATGAACTCTGGTGCTATGTAAGAAATTTAGCAATAACTGAAACAAACTATTGACAAATCGTTAAATCTATACTATAATACTTACAGAAAGGAAGTGAATGAAATGCGATATGCAGAAAAATATACGATTGATTTTTTAGCTGAAAAGACTGGAGTAGCCGTAGAAATTCTCGCAAAGCAATCTCCTGCGGCACTGACCGAACTTGCGGAAGCTCTAGGTCAGTTCCTCACGGCTCAGCACAAATTGAATTGTAAAGTCCTCGTTTTGAAAGCTGGTTCTTAATTGAGTCAGCTTTTCTCATTGTAATTTTCAGCGGACCGCTCACGCCCAAGCGGTCCGAATTTCCATTATACCACAACCCCAGCAATTTGTCAATAGGCAATTTCAACAAAAATACAACAATTATTTTTCCCGTAATTTGTGCATTTTGCCATCTTGATTTTTAATGTATTCTATGATAGAATACTATTGTCAGGAGGGGAGTGAGTTCCTCGGTGGGCGAGAGTTTCCTTTACCACTAGTTTTCTAGACGGCTAGATGGACGAAGAAAATTTGAACAAAGTTCAAAAAACCTCTTGACAAACAACTGAATATCTGCTATAATTAAAGAGCAATGAGGGGCAACCCCCAAAGCGGTCAAGAAAAAAAGTTCGATAAAACGAAAAAAACCTCTTGACAAACGGCACAAGATGTGCTACAATATGAATGTAAAGAGGAACACCTCTTACAGAATAATTTACCGACAGGTTCAAGTCGTTAAAACCGAAAGGAATTGATACTATGGATAAGAAGAAGATTACTAAGGCTACCGCCTGGAACATCGTCAAGACCATCGTGGAATCCTCCGACCACGCAGACAAGGAACTGCTGATTGAGAAGATTGATAACGAACTCGCCCTGCTCGCCAAGAAGAACTCTGGCGAAAAGAAGCTGACCCCTCAGCAGACCGCCAACCTTTCCATTCAGGAAAACATTATTGCCACTCTGTCTGCTGAACCCAATCGGCTCTTTACCATCACTGAGCTGACCAAGACTGTGCCCAATCTGCCTGCGGATATGACCCCTCAGAGAATGTCCGCCCTCGTCCGTCAGCTGAAAGAACTGGGTAAGGTGGAGCGTGTTGAAGAAAAGCGTAAGGCTTTCTTCCGCATCGCTCGCTGAGCCAAAGGGGCGGAGCAATCCGCCCCACCTCTAAAAATTATGCTTGACAACCCCACCCCTATATGCTATAATAGTCAATGAAAGGGGGCATCCTATATGGAGCAAATTGACCGCATTATGAAGAATCTGCGGTGTAGCCGAGAAGATGCAGAGGCAATTCTTGCCGAGGATAAGAAGATTGACCGAGGCGAAAGAGTGGCATTTGACCTATCTCCCGAAGAAGAAAAGCGGGCTAAAAAGTTCGTAAATACTGGCACACGCACTACCAAAGAGGGTAAAACCGCACGGAAACCTGTGGAAAACCCCACAAAAGAGGGAATTATCACTGCAATTGCTAACTTTATGACCGAAAATGGCTATAATATGGTAGAAATTACCAATAAAACTCGCCAAATCTCGTTCAAAGTGGGCGAAGATGCATATGAAATCACTCTAATCGCAAAGCGAAAACCGAAAAATTGAGAAAATGGGGCAGAAAATGCCCCAAATCTCAAAAATAATGCTTGACAACAATCAGAATCTGTGATACAATGTTATCATCAAAGGAAAGGAATAACCGCATATGGCTTACATTTCTAAGTCTGCCGATACTTGTATCGCAGAAAACGATTTTTTCTCCGCATTGGAGAATCTGCTCCACACCACTCCCCGCTGGATTGAACATTGGTTCAAGTGCTGTTGCATCATCTTTGATGCGAACCCGCATCTGACCCACCAGTTCATTAAGGACACCACCAACCGAGTATTCCGCCCCCATAGCACCACAGACCTCATCTCCATTTGGTACTATAACGGCAAAGAAATATTCACCAACGGCATAATTGACCTTTTGGACCGAGCCACGCAAAAGTGCTATCTGTTCCGTTTCTATAATGCGGATGGGCATCTCGTCTGCTCTAAGGTTGGCACTACCACCAAAGCAATCCTTATCCGTATTAAGAGAGAATTAAATGACTATGCCGACCTTGGCATTGTGTCTTGCGTGATTGACCGAGTATATGATTGCGGTGATATCCCCGCTGAGGGTATGGAAAGCTATTTCCGAGCCGAATATATCCGCAGACACCCCGAAGCTTTCCGCAAGAATGACCGCTTTTTCTCCGTGGCTTTTGATTTGGATGAAGCCGACCGCATCTGCCATCAGTATTTGAATTAATATAAATTGGGGATTGACAAAATCCCCAAAGTATGATATAATAAGTTCATCACAGAGAGGGAGTTAAAAAATTATGGAAATTAGAATGGAAATAATCACCATGCCTGATATTGATGAGGTACGAGCAACCTCTATCCTACGAAGCGAGCAAATTGTCAAAGAGCAACAGGAAAAGCAGGATTATGAAGCTCAAAGGGCAACTGATGATTTGCCCCGCTTTATCCGGTTCATCAACGCAGAAATTGATAAGGCAAAAATGAACGGCCTGCGTTGTGTAAGCTTCAGCTACAACAACGAAAACTGGTTTATCAAAGACCCCCGGTGCAGTTTTACTTTCAAGGGTGTCCCCAACTACAAGCACGCAAAGTTTGTTGAAGCCCTTTACAAGGAACTGGGCTTTGAGGGATGGGTGCATGATATTTGTTGCAATACTAATAGAGCATACCGAGATGGTCATGTCCATCTCTATTGGTAAAAAAATCAAATTGGGGGTTGACAAAACCCCCAAAATATGATACAATAAATTCATCAAAGGAGAGGAGTTCGTAATTATGAATAAGTGTCAACATTGTATTCATGCAGGACAATATACCACTGATGATGTGGCTTGTTGCAGTTGTTGCGACGATGAAAATGATTTTTTTGAAGCAGAAGACCGCTACACCTACGAAGACCTTGGCCCCAATTGGTATTAACCAATTGGGATTTTTTTTATAAAAAAAATAAAAAAAATACTTGACAAACTGCGTCAAGTATGATATAATTGGCCGGCCGACCATGGTCGCATTAGCCGGAATTTTCAATTTGTCAAGTCATTTAGAAAAAAATTTTCAACAATTTTTTAGTATTACCTTTGTCTATTTTTTCCCGAAACCGAACATTCGTTCGCCCGAACATTTGAGCGACTCGCTTTTGAACCCAAACCTGCGCCGGCCCCATATGCACCTATATGGCCACTTCTAGCTACTTCGGGCCGCGGACGCCCGCGATAGCCCGAACTTCAGAACTAAACCCCATATGGCAATTTTTCCATACTTCTAGCAGCTTCTTATATGGCCCTATATTTTCCTGAAAGTGAAGCCCCCTTGCCCGTTCGGTAAAAAAATGTTTTTTATTTTTATTATATCATATTTTTTTATAAAAGTCAAATGCCGCCCCAAGAGGTGAAATTAATAGTTCCTGCGGCCGGGACCCGTTCGGTAAAAATCTTTCTCCTCCACCATATATATTATATCATAAAAAAATCAAAAAATCAACCCGATCGGTGCTGGGTTATCCGGTCGGTAAAAATGCGTTTTTATTTTTATTTTACCAAAAATTTTTTCTTTTGTCAAGTGCGCGCATCCTCTTTGCCGCATTTTTTCTTCGGCATTTTAAGCCACGATTTTTTTAATTAAAAATATAGATCCTGGCACAGACTCGCAAAGGGGTTCCAAGAGGCGATTTAGATACCTTTCTAGAACGTACAGCCTAATCGTGTGCGGTCTCCCTCTGTTTTTTGTGCGGCCTTTGAAATATTAATTGACTTTTCAAAAAAAATATGTTATAATATGTATATAAAGAATAAAAGAAAAGTGAGGTATATACCTATGGAATTTAATAAGGAATATTTTCTGAATCAGCTGCGCAATGGCACTTCTATTGATGAAATTGGTAATGCGCTGGCCGACGCAATGAACGCCGCCCAGGATGAGTATCGTGCCGAACAGAATCTGGCAAAAGCTCGGGCCGCACAGGTAGAAGCCGATAAGCGCAACATTATTGAGGATATGCTGTGCCTGTTTCAGGAGTACGCCGATGTAATTGGCGCTGAGGTGCCTGACGGTATGTTTAGTTGCTCTGATGAGGATATTGATACTCTGGTCGGCGCAATGGATGAGCTGTTTAAGATGATCGCATCTCTGGATGCGCTGAAGCATGATTTACAGGCTCTGAATGCGGCGGTTCCTGTCAAGACAACTGCAGGCAAGGTTACTCTGACTCCCACCAATCCCAGTTCCAATATTAGTGAAATCTCTCCCATCTGCCCCACTCAGCCCAAGGGTGAGTTGAATGTCATGAGTGATGATGATATTTTATCCAATTTTTTGAAGCTGTTGTCTTAAAAACGAACTGATGCTCGTAAAGAGGCAACTTTGCTCTTTGTAGCTACCAAGAGAAAAGCTACGCCTATATAAAAACGAAGCCTCTCCCATGAAAAATTGGGAGAGGATTTTTTATTGGTCGGTAAGGATAACGATGACGGGAAAAATGATCGGTTAGTCTAGACCCGTTCGGGCCAGAGCACTAACACAGTTCTAAACAGTTTTCCACGATTTTTAACAATTTTTCACAATTTTCCATAGTTTTTTATAATTATTTTCCAAAAGCAAAAAAGGGAGGCATTAAGCCTCCCTATTCTTACATCGCTACACCGATTACAAAACCCAGCATAAATGCCGCTAAAAAGAATGTCATACCCATTAATTCACATCCAATCCATAATTAAAACCATCCAAGAGTGAGTCAATAGAAACATTGCGTGCGGTCGCCAGAGTCTCTTCTACCATAATACCTAGCACTACATCACCAATTACTGCGGCCTCAGCTTTTTCTTTCTCAACCTTTTCTTTTTCTTTCTTTAATTCTTCATTATAATTCTTTAAACTATCAACCATAACATTCATAGCTGCCGCAGTGGTCTGCGCATTATTACTAACCTGTGTCATTAAATCTTTCAAAGTATCAATTTTATCATAAGTATGATAAATCTTTGTATCATCTTCAATGACTTGTCCATTCGCTCGTAAATAACCACAATAAATTAAATATACTCCACTTCTATATATTAATTTACCCTTATCATCTACTAAACAATAAATAGTATCTTCCGTAAAAGATACTTTATCTTTCATAGTAGCAGCAACTACTGAATAACCATTCCATTCACCTATTTTATACATACCAGAGCTTGCATACTTTTTTGCTAAATTATTAATACGATACATAATTCACCATCTTCTCTTTTTATTTCTATAATTATTATATCAAAAAATAAAAAGAAAATCAACTTCTTTCTTCCAGAGAGTCTCTCGTAAAGTTTGTAAGGGTCTGAAAGACCCGTACAAAATTTACCATTAATCATTTACATTATCATTATCATTAACATTATCATTAGTATTTGTATTATTTGTATTTTTGTATTTTATTTGTATCATTTGTAAAATTTGTTTGTAAAATATACTTTTGTTTGTAAAGTGCTTGTAAAAATCAGAACTTGAACTGCGTTTTCCAGTCCATTTTTTCACCTGTTTCCTCCTCCGGTTCAGGCATTTCACAAACAACTTCTTGTACAAAATTTTGTTTTTTTGTATCATTTGTATTTTTGTAAACTGTTTGTACCGTTTGTAAACTGTTTGTAGGATTTTGTACAAAATCTTCGTTGTTTGTATTTTTGTAAACTGTTTGTATTTTTGTAAAACTCTAATCATTTGTTTG
>JAEIGA010011500.1_pt1 | contig 13438 bp, 29 predicted proteins | sample 9270691 | NCBI WGS metagenome assembly JAEIGA01 (sample SAMN17057246, study PRJNA624740) | gut metagenome | biome: biome; isolation source: fecal sample | host: Bos grunniens | place: China: Xizang | collected 2019
CTTCCATAGTTGATGATGCGGAAAATCCATTTAACAGAAAAACGCTTGTAGGTCTTAATGAGGACTGGGCGGATCGTATTTGAAGGGAGTGTATTTGAATGTTATCAAACATGGAAAACTTACGCAAGTATGCGGCTTTAGTAAACAATGCAAACGATGTTTTACGGAAAAACAAAATGTGTTCAGTATGTAAGAACGCTATTGAAGGATTCACAAGAGATGCACTTCCTAAATACACTATTACTTGTGGTATCACAGGAGAAGATCGCAAGGGGAAGTGTGGCAGAAATTGCCCTAATTGGAAATGAGGTGTCTATGATGATGAAAATATTAATAATCAGTCCATTTGCATACGCTCTTACACAGTATGAGAAAAAGGTCAAGGAAAAGTTATTCTGCAATGATATCACAGACTACAGCATTGACATTATACAGGCATTACCTGATGAGATTGACGGAAAGATCACGGGCAAACAGTTTGACTATGCTTATATAGACATCAACTATATAGACGTAGAAGTTTGGAAAATCAGAGAGCATATAAGCGGTATGCAGAGTAAGCAGATTGAGAGGTTTTGATTATGGTTTACTTCAGAAATTTGGATGATGCTGTGACATATGCAAAGAAATATTATTTGGAGACAGGTTATACAGTGTGGTTTGACCATGAGAAAAAGATGTATTACGTTATCGGAAAATAAGTAGAATAAAGGGAGACAGTTATGAAATTGAGAAAAGGATTTGTGCAGGGCATTGAAGCTTTGATATTGGCAATGTTTTGCCATTGGACAAACGCCGACAGTGCAGCCACTATCATGATTATGATAGGAATAGGGTTGTTGTTTGGAAAAGTCAGAGAGAAGGTGCAGTAATGCCATACAAAGCAGAGAGTAAACGACTTCCACCAGAACTTGACCGCAGACGTAAGTTAAGTGATGAGCAAAAAGATGAGATTGCCCATAAGTATGCAACAGGACTATACAGTCTTAATGGACTTGCTAAAGAGTATAGTGTCAGTAAAAAGACGGTATTGCTCATAGTTAATCCTGAGAGCAAACGGAAAAATGATGAGCGAATAAAAGATCATTGGCGCGATTATACACCGTCAAAAGAAGAACGCAATGCCATTATGAGAGAGCATAGGGCGTATAAACATAAAGTTTTAAAATAATATGAAAGTGAGGCAAAGTATATGAACATTAAAACATTAGTTATGCAGGAATTAAAACTCAGAGACATTGATAAAACAGGAGCACTCGGAAATTTGTGTTACCTTGAATTACTTTGTCTCGCATACAAACTTCACATAATCTTTTAAAGGAGAAAATCGTATGAAAAAGACGAGAATTGAGTTTATAATGTGCTGGCTGGAATAGAAAAAAAGGGGGGGTAGCTCATTGCTATCCCACAACATAAACCTATAAATAATAAGGTGGTAACTTTAATTACTTCCTTATTAAAAGCTGACGTATCAAATTAGTACAACAGATAAGGAGGAAAAATCAAATGAAAGCAAATCCAAATGTACAGACTGACAGCATGGTAGACAACAAAGAGCTTAGACAGAAGTATATTGATCGTACAGAAGTTCTGGACAAACTGAAGAATAAGTTATTCCTTATTCCACAACTTGAAATGATGACAATTCAGCAAGTTGCAGATTTTTATGAAGTGGATTTAAAAGCAATTCAACAGTGTGTGCATCGTAACTCTGATGAGATATATGCGGACGGTGTTGTAATGAAGAAACCCCATGATTTCGGAAAAATCACAAAGTTGACAAGTTGTCAATTTCCAGAAGTTAGCAAGACCGCAAACAGCACTACGTACCAAATAGCTGAAAATGTAACCATAGTTATCCCTAATCGTGGTGTACGTTGCTTTTCAAAGAGAGCAGTCCTCAGAATAGGAATGTTGCTCAGAGACAGCAAGGTTGCACAGGAAGTCCGCACTCAGCTTCTTAATGTGGTAGAACACGTTGAGTCGGAAAATCCGCAGATACTTACGCAGGAGATAGATAATGAGCAAGAGCTTCTTAATAACATAGTGGTTGCTTATACTGGCGGAGATCCTGTTAAGATATTACAGGCTACATCAGCACACGCAGCATATCTCAAGAGACATAACGAAAAACTTAAACAGGAAAATACAGAACTTGCTGAGAAGAATGATACGCTTGCAAAAGACAATGACATTCTTTCAGGCAACATACTTGAGTGGAGCAACCGCGCAAGCGCAAACAAGATTGTAAGACTTATGGCGATGAAGCTCAAATGGGACTTTGCAACAACGTGGTCGGAAATTTATAACGAGTTGCTTTATAAGCACAGCATCAATCTTAAAGCCCGTAAAACAAGAGATGGTAGAGCTTCACTTCCGCTGTTGGCATTTTTACATGACGATGAGTGGAAAGTTCTTTATCAGACGATAGCTGCTATGTTACAGGCAAGATATGTTAATCCGAGCAAGTTATTTGCAGAGGCGAAGATGATACCTGAGACAACAGAGAAGAATAAACCAGATGAGCTGCTTGATAATATCTTTGGGGAAGGCTTTAGCGATTTCCTTAGAGATCATAATAAATAACAAAAATGCCCGTGGACTCTACATCCTTCGGGCAATAAAATAGGAGCTACCAAAAGATAGCTCCTAAGTATTGGCTATTGGTTGGGCGATAACTTCCAACATCTCAGATACCCGTGAGGGTGCGTAGTGAACCTTTACTACCTCAACAACCATTTGATTTATTTCCTCAATATTATTATACACTGGAAAAATGGTTTTGTCAAGAGTTTTTTCAAAATTTTTTTAAACGTCCGTTATTAAGACGAGCGTTAATCTTGACATTACTCACTTCATGCAGTGTGGCAATATAATAATAGCCGTTAGATGAATCAAGTTTAATGGCTATTTGAATATTGTCTCCGATGTTCTTGATAAGTTCAATGCTATTTGGTTCTTTGGGATTTGAACCGATATAGTCAGGAGCTTTAAGAATGTTTTGAATTTGAGAGAGATACTTCACGCAATTTGGGTGACGTTGTTGGATATGGATAAGGAGTCCATCATCTTGGTAGATGTCAAGCAATGGCAAAGACACGCCAAGTTTGTTATTATAGGTTTGTTGGAAAACTCCTACTTTATGTAAGCTGTTTTTCATACTGGCTCATTGATTACTTTGTTTAATAATTTTTCAATGACGCTATCCTTGCGTTCAATGATTCTCTCACGAAAGTCGAGGTGTTGCTCAAGTTTATCTATTTGTTTTTGTAGGTGATTGATACGTTTTTCATAGTCGGCTTTTAAGTCCTCATTCTTTACAACGAGCATATCAATCATCTTGTTCTTATCATGTATCATAGCCTTTAGTGCAGCGACATCTTCTGAATTGCTCTTATCGTCGTACAGTTCAAGAAGAACATCAGCTAATGGCGCAAGCGTATCACGATATCGGAAACTTAGTGGATCGTGGTTTTCTGAAAATACTCTCTTTACTGTAGGCTCAGACAGGAAATATCCTTTAGAGTCCAACATATCGCAGATTTGAGGGATGGTTAGTCCGTGTTCTTTGCGGACGGTTCTGAGTCTTTCGACGGTATTTCTTTGAAGTTTTTCAATTTCCATGATACGATGTCTCCTTTACATGATACTAAAATGATACGGAAAATCTCTTGCGATTATACCTATATAATAAGTATAATAAGTGCAAGAGCAGAAATTTAATACGGGTGGAACGGGTAAGTGCCATCGGGATAATATGTGATAATATCGGAAAGATTGCAATGAAACACTTCACATAGTTTATTCAAATGTTCTGTTCTTATCATGGTGGCACAACTGTTCTCATAATCGGACAGTGTGGGGAGTCGAATCCCAGTGATGTCACTTAAATATTTTTGACTTATATTAAACTGATAGCGAAGTGCTTTGATGTTAAAGACAATCATAATTATCTCCTTTGTGCATAATTACCAATACGGCGACACAAAATTCGTGTTAAATTGATACGAATAACGTGTTGACATAATACGAAAATCGTGTTATAATATAATCACAAACAAAACAGATGTGGTTGTGTATATTATAACATAATTAACCACAGATGTCAAGGGAGTGTTTTAAATGATGTTTTGGAAAAAGCATTGGTGTCCTAAATGGGCAGAGAAAAGAATCCTCTCTGAGTACAGAGAGGCAATAAAAAATGTGGTGAGCTTGCGTAAAGCGGTCAATGTAGACCACATGGCAAGTGGGTGCAAAGAACCAGACGCAAAACTCCTACGCAGATACTTCTACGCGGTGGGCGAAGCTGCTGCGATAGAAACCATTATGGATAGATTATTCATCCAATATGACGATGGGGGCAGGCTCAAAGAGTTCTACCTATAATAATAAGAAGGAGTGTTGACCATGTTAGTAAACTCAATGGAAAAATGTAACGTTTTTGAGATGTTCCCGCAAAACAAGCGCGACTTTTCATCAATGATACCGCAAAGCATACTTCCAGACACGGAAAAGGAGCTTAACGAAATCATTGACATAGAGGACAACATGGCAGACTCCGAGGGTATGGACGCTATGCCAGAGCCAATATTCAATGGGGTGATAGAGTACCTGTTGGAAAAAGGTAAGACAAGAGATGCACTCATGTATGTCTTACAGGCAAATTTTGGCATACGTCACAGTGATCTTGTAAAGTTAAAGCTCATAAATCTGATTGACATTGACGGTAACTTCCGCGAGAAAGTTAATTGGTGCGAGCAGAAAACAGACAAGACACGCCAGTACATAATAAATGATGCGGTCAAGGCTGCGACTATCATTTATCTCAGAACACACACAGACAAGAAATTGACTGATTACCTGTTTACAGCCGAAGGCAGAAACAAGGGTTATAAAAAGGTTATGTGCGTAGATGAGAAAGGTAAGAAAAAAGCAATGCGCATTAACGGAAAATTCGTGTATGAGCGTGACGAGAACGGCGAGCTTATTCCAGAGCCTACGCGCAGAGATAACGCAGAGAACACTCTGAAAGATGCTCTGATAGCAATAGGAGTAAAACTCAAAAACGATAGGCGTTGCAAAGACGGCGAGTATAAACTGAATACGCATTCACTTAGAAAGGAATATTCTGAAAAGTTTAGTGAGACAGCTTATGCTTTAAAGGCAAGTGGCAAACTCAATATTGATGCCGATGTGTTGGCTCTTGTGCAACTTGACCTGAGACATTCGTCGATGCAGACAACGATGAGATACAACCACAGTTTTGACCGTATAAAGGAGGTAGTTTGTAAGAATATGAATTTAGGTCTATCAGTTTTAGACCGCTATATATAGGGGGAATAATTATGAGAAATACAAACCGATCCCCATAGAGAATAAATCACACATAACGAATTAGTATTATATTTAGTGAGGAGGATATACGAAGATGTATGTAATAAGATTAGTTGCCAAGATAGTCGATGATATTAGACATGGACTTTCACACTTTGAGTGCTGGCAAGATGGGGACACAATAAAGTTTGACTGCTATGATGACTTCATAGCGGAAGAAATTGATAGCTTCGTAGACGTACAGATGGGGGTTGACTACTCCGTTACATTTCGTGCCAATGAGGATTGCCATTTTGAGATAGATCAGATTGGCTATACGGATGAGAACGGAGTGCAAATGACTTTCGATGTGTCGGAACGCATAAAGAGAGATATTGAGGCAGACGGATTATTAAATGATTATTACAGCCTGTGCGACAAGATTGTCGAATTAGCTTGATATGCTTGACATTTACGTGCGGGTTTGGTATAATGATGCTATAGGAGGGCATTAAAATGGTTTATAAATTTGATGAATACGTAGAAGCGTTTCCCAAGAAGAATGTTTCTACCCTGAAAAAATTTGTAGGCGAGGCGAAGAACCTGCACGAAATGTCGGTTGAAGAAATTAATGCTATTATTGCAACTTGGGGTGCAGCAACGTCAGGTACAGCCGCTAATCAAAAAAGTGCCATTAGCTTATACTTTGATTGGCTGACTGAGAACGGCGTTGCTGTAGCCGCTGACATAAATTCAATCGTTATTCCTATAAAGTCTGCTGAGTTTCTAATCTACTCATCGGAAAATTTACACGAATATTGGGAGAAATTCTTCACAAGCTGCGAGAGACAGTCGGCAATAACAGGCGACTTCTTTAGCCGCGACAAATATCTCACAAGTTACGTTGCTGGCATACTGTCTTTCTATGGGCTGACATCGGAGCAGATCCTTGCGCTCGACCTCAGTGATGTACAGCGTGATGGCATTATTGGATATGATTTGCCCTTGACACAGACCGACATTGATGTGCTCCTTGAATACAAGGGACTCAATGAGCTTGCCAATAACAAAAAGGTAAGCGGTCACAAGTATATCAGAGCTGCTGGTGTGGTCAATGAAGATACCCTTGACCGCGGCATTAATCACGGAGCTTGCGAAAGTAAAGACAAGTATCTGAAGCGTTTACTGACATTCAGAAACGCCTATAAGCTTGGCAGATATGCCGAGATTTACGCCGAAGAAAAGCGTACAGGCAAGCTTGTAGACCTCTCAAATAGAGCTATTCCTGCCGACTGGTTCTTGAAAAAGATAGAGTTGATTGTAGGTAGCGAGTTAAAGGGCAACCGCATTACTGCCTATAAGAAAGACTATGAGGCATACAGATCCGAGCGCATGGAGTACGAAGCAAAGAACAATGCTGAGTATGTGGCAAAGATTGACAAGGCATTTGAGCAACTTGAAAAGGTTGCAGAGCCGAAGCCTGATGTGACTGGCTTACTTGAAGCGCTTAAATATGTTGATGTTGCTATTTCCGAAGTGGATAAGATAAAGGTGAACCTGCTTGGCATAAAGGCACAGATTCAGAAATTTGTTAAATAATAAAAATATGTGGGAATAGTATTGACAAAGAAACAAATTAGTTGTATAATGTATTATAGAGAGAGGCGAATAACGCTTTTCTCTATAAACGCACCTTTACAAAGCAAGAAATTAATTTTATGTTCTCGCTGGGAAACAAATTAATAATACGGGTTAGTTTAGTTGGTAGAACATGAGATTTTGGCTCTCAAAACGTCGGATCGTAGCCGACACCCGTAACCAAGTTTTTCATTTGTAATAACTCCTTTCTGAAAAGTCTTGCGGCGGACTTAAACTGCCGCGAGATGCAAGCTAAGAGGTAACGACTTATAGTTTGCACCAATATTTGGATTTCATAATACCTCCACGACCTGAGCAAGTCGAAAAAAGGCTCAAACTTTGAAATCTACACTATGCCATTGGTATAGTTGACCTCCTTTGCCCCGATTGTCGGGGCGTAACGGCAGATCGAGGGAAATACTCGTGAAACCGACCATTAGAATAATGTGTAATATATTATATTTTACACTCATAAAATGTGCGTAAAGCACCGAATATTAATTTTTAAGGAGGAAATCACATGAGAAAGGCATTAGTAACACTGGCTACATTAGCCACATTAGCAACAACAGTAGGTATGACAGCACAGGCAGCTTCAACCAAACTCGACGTAAACAGTGACGGATTCATTGACTCGGTAGACGCTTCAAAGGTACTTAAAGAGTATGCATTAATCTCGTCAGGCAAAGACACTACCTTCACCAAGACTCAGCTCCACCTTGCAGATTACGACAACAACGGCATGATTGACTCCGTTGACGCAGCAGGTATCATGCAGGTGTATGCGAAGAATGCAGTAGGCGATACTCAGCCAGTAACAGAGTTAGAGTTTGCGGCTATCGCCATCAAGGACGGCAAGCCAGAAGTTATTGCTACTTACTCATCTTGGGAAGAAGCGCAGTACACAACTCAGTGGCATAAGGAACGTGCTCAGATGAAAGGCTGGGGTGAGTATAAATATAGAGTTGAAGTTTGGTTTGTTAGCTACGATAGCAGATGAGATATCCCATAGTCTAAAGACTATGGGTGATGAAAGGTGGTGAATAAATGTTTAGAGCTTACAAGATGAGAATATTCCCAACGGAAGAACAAAAAGTGCTCATTTTCAAAACCTTTGGTTGTTGCCGTTGGTATTGGAATCAGGCATTGCATGACAATATAGAATATTACAAAGAAAACGGCAAGGGCAAAATAACGACTCCCGCAAAATACAAAGTGGAGAATGAATGGTTAAAAGAAATAGATGCTGTTGCACTGTGCTGTACTCAAATGGACTTGCAATCGGCTTTCTCTAAGTTTTTCAAAGAACCAAATGTTGGATTCCCTAAATATAAATCCAAGAAAAGACCTAAGAACAGTTACAAAACAACTCAAACACGAGGATTTGATGTTGGAGAGGATTATGTAAAGCTTACGAAATTAGGCAGTGTTAAACTCATAAATCATCGCCATAAAACTGGAACGTGCAAATCAGCTACGATATCACTCACATCAAGTGGCAAATACTATGTATCCTGTTTGTTTGAGGAAGATGTTGACTTTCTGCCAGCGACAGACAAGGAAGTTGGGATTGACTTAGGTCTTGCAGATTTGGCGATTTGTTCTGATGGTACTAAGTTCCCTGTGCTTAGAGCTTTGCGTAAGAATTTGGCAAAACTAAAGAGAGAACAACGTAAACTTAGCAAAATGACTTTTGGGAGTAATTGTTATCTAAAGCAAAAGCAAAGAGTAGCAGAATTGCATGAGCATATAGCAAATCAGCGCAAAGACTATTTACATAAGGTAAGTCACAAACTCATAAACGAGAACCAAGTTGTGTGTTTGGAGGACTTAAATGTGAAAGGTTTGCTTAAAAATCATCATCTGGCTCTATCAATATCTGACGTTGGTTGGTCTGAGTTTGTATCAATGCTACAGTATAAGGCAGATTGGTACGGCAGAACAGTACAGAAGATAGGACGATTCTATCCAAGTAGTCAGATATGCAGTAGTTGTGGTTGTGTGACAGGTAAGAAACCGTTGCATATTCGAGAGTGGATTTGCCCTGAGTGCGAAGCAAAACACGATAGAGATGTAAACGCAGCTAAAAATATACTGCAAGAAGGTAAAAGAATTTTGGCGGCAAGCACTTGTCGTAACAGGTAGTTTATGCTTTTGGATAAGTTGTGTCAGCCTATAAATGGCACAACGAAGCTGAATCGAGCTACAAGCCCGTTGCCTAAAGCCAATGGGTAGTTGACGTACAGAGTTGAAATCTGGTTTGTGAGCTACGACGAATGATATATGTAATAGTGGGCATAGGTCTGACGGTTGCCTTTGCCGTCGGACATCGCCTCGGATATATAAAGGGCGTTGATGATGCGTTTCAGCTTGTCGATATGTGCAAACAGATCGAGGGCGCGCTCAAAGATTTGGATGATGGCAAATCAAACTAATATTTTAAGGCGGTGATGACTTTGAGATTATGGCACTACAGGCTTCTACCTTATCTGCCTCGGCAGCAATTATTGTCTCAGTGGAGAGAGTGCTGTTGCATAGCAAAGAGCATAACAGAAAAGGGTACACCAAATCACATACTGGTGAATAAGATTATGGATTATCCGATAGATCATTTTGTAGAGTATTGCTGCTACGTCTGCATAGAAATGGAGTATAGGGGCTACAGATGTGACTTCTCGCGCCTTGACAGATACCTTGAGGCAATGAACGGCGTACCGCTGAGAAATGGTGAGCAGATATTCCCTGATTGGCATAATGACATTTATCTTAGGCAATGCCTCTACAACTTGGAAGAAAAGGCAATGTGTAAAGGTATTCCCGCTGACGAATGGCAGGTAATATATGATAGGTTTAAGGGCTTTACACTGCTATGGAGTGGTGAATAAAAGGAGGATTTTAAGATGCATTACAAGGCTTTTTTAATCACAAAGGAGTTTCCGACAGACGATAGAATTGAAGAAATTATGCGTCCTTTTAATGGCGAAGATTATTACAATCGTAAAGATGAAGGTGCAGATGAGCCGTATCCAGTTTTTACATGGGATTGGTATTGCGTTGGCGGCAGATATAATAGTTTCTTTGAGTTAGATATGGACAAAACTATGGATAAGTACGAGTGGAACTATTGCAAAGACCGAGTAAATGTAGTATTTAGATCATATTTGTTTGATGAATTATATCACTTATGCGACGAGAAGAAAAAGTGGTTAATCAGCGAATACAAATTCTATCCTTGTCTTGGCAGCGATAATAACATTCTGAGAGTTGACGGTGGTCTTATCTCTGATATGAAAGATTTTGACATTACACGGTGCTATATTATTATTGATGCAGATGGCAACGCTTATGCAAGAAGTTCTTGGGACGGCAATACATTTGTGGAAGATGAAGGTTTTGACGATAAGACAAGAGCTATACTTGAAGTAAGTAAGGATTATTATATTGTCACCGTTGACATACACGATTAAAGGGGAGTTCTATTGGCAGTCCAATAGAAGAATAATTTTATGTAATTTTTAAGGTGAGAATTTGCCTATATATCGTTGTTTAGAAAGGAGTATTTTTATGGATGAGAGGCTTAAAGCAATATTTGAGCAAGCAAATGAAAATTATACCAATGCTTCAGAGGCAGCTTCAAAAATCGTATCTAAACAGCCACTACCCACCGCTACTGACAAGCTTTTAAATACACTCGTACAGGTTGAAGCAACTAATGGTTGCATATTAGCAGAGATATTATCATTACTAAATACATTAAAGGACGGTGAAGGCAAATGAACCTTAAACAAACAATTATTGACTACATGAAAGACTTCCATGTTGAAGCAGATTTGACGATTGAAGAACTTGCAAATGATATAATGGCAGATGTTGACGAAGCTTACGGGATATGCCCGTGGTGTGGCTTTCCTGTTATAGAGGACGGGGATAAAGAATGAGTGGATATGAATATACAAGGCAATTAAAGGCTAAGATTGCTGAAAGCCCAACACATACACTTGATTTGGGTGACGCTATTGCATTTATTGGATTTTACGGATTAAGAAACTTGTTTAATGCACAAGGAGACATAAGATTTGTAGGACAAGTTGCAATAGATGTTCTTGATAAAGCAATCTCCAATAATGAGATTTATTGGAGTGTAAAGTTTGAAGAAATTATAGAATAGAATTTCACTTTTATGAGGAGGACTGAAAATGACAAGAGAGAAGCTTAAAGAACTAAACATTCTTGCAGGACGAATTGAAAGGTTGAAGTCATATTATGAAGATTTATCATATATCAAAGAACAAGATAATATTGAAATAAGAGTTAAAGATGGAAGAAAGCTTGGTGAACACTGGGTTGAAGTTCCTGTACCGAGAAGCCTGAGAATAATGATATGTAATGAGCTTCAGTACAAGATTGGTGCGATGTTTATAGAAGCTGAAAAAGAATTTGCGGAGGATTGAAAATGATGTATTGCTATCATTATCAGATTGAGTTTCAGAAACGTGGCAATAAGTTTTGCAGAGAAATAAAAAATTATCAAGTTGAAAGCTTTGAACCTAATTTTGAAAATGCTCTTATCAATGAAGTTATCTTGAAATTTTTAAGACAATTCAATGATAAAAGCTATGTCGGTGAATATAGCATAGAAAAGGTTAGTTTTATAGGATGTGAGAAACGGGAGGCTGAAAATGACGATTGATGAAGCCATAAAGCATTGCCTTGAAGTGGCAGAGCAGAATGAAAAGAAAGCAGAGTATCGTCCTCGAATGGATTATTATGATGAAATAGAGAGCAGAGCTGACTGTTTAGAGTATGCCGCAGACCACAGACAGTTTGCCAAGTGGTTGACAGACTACAAAGAACTGAAAAATTCAGTTGGTGCTGTGAAACTCGAAGATATGAAAGAAGCTCTGGAACTGATACGGGAATACAAAGCAGAAAACATAGCACAGAAAAAAAATGATAGCAGAGTACAAGCGACTTCTGAAATCAGCGACAAACGTGCTAAATATGTTTATACCATGCGATGAAGATTATAATTGCAGTGAATGTATAAAACAGAGACAGAATTGTGATTACGATGACAGTTTTAAGTGGCGTTACACTGATGAAGCCGAAAAGCTGCTAAACGATGAAAAATAAACAACGTAGAATAGGCAAAAACAAGCCCTATTTTTACGATGAAAGTTGCATTTTATTAGAAAGGAGTGTAGGATTATGAGGTTAAGCAATGGATCTCAGCCAATAACAGAAAAAGAGCTTTCTAAGCTTATGGAACTCCGTCGGGAACTGGCTGCTCAGTATCATACTGTTCCCACAGAAAGGGCTTTACTCAGCAATACAATGTTTGCGATTGATGAACTTGTGGGACTAATAGACCGCATACGACACATGATATATGACCAGAGGCAGATTATTGAAACCGATAAAGAGCGTTCTCTGTTTCGTGAAGATAAAATGTTTATTGAGGGTAAGGAAAAGATTATATTGGAGCTAATAAGAGCTTGCAATATGAGCGATATAATACGTTGAAAGCTACATTTTATGGGAGGAGTTGTAAAGTATGGATGAATATACTAATTTGGATATGCTCAAAAGCCTTGTAAAAACGGTTGAGTTGCTGACCGAAGAAAACAAGGAATTGAGAAAAGAAATTAAGGATTTAAAAACGGCACCAGCAATGTGGTTTAATTCACAAGATTTGGGATTGCCGCCTGTAACAGATAAAGGAAGTGAGTAAATGAAGTTTACAATTGAGAAGCGGGATCTTTTTACAGTACCTAAAGACTACGCTCTTTGTCACTGTATCTCAGCAGACTTTGCTCTCGGTGCGGGTATTGCCAAGTTATTTGCTGAGAGGGGCGTTAAAAATGAGCTAATTGAAATTTACCGCAGAGATAATTGGGATGGCTATGGGTTTGCTTTATACACTGAATCTACAGCGTGGAAGAAAGAATATAATTTGGTAACTAAAGCCTTGTATTATCAGAAACCTACGTTGAAAACTCTCATTGAGGCTTTAGAAGATATGAAAGGATATTTGCCACTTCATGGTGTTAAAAAAATTGCAATACCCAAAATTGGTTGCGGTCTTGATCGGCTTAAATGGTCGGACGTAGAGAATATAATCCGAGAATTATTTGCCGAGACAGACGTAGAAATCCTTGTATGCGATTGGAAGTAATAGAACCTACGTTTCATCGAAGGAGGTGTGAGATATGAATAAGGGCGGTTGCATAGTATCAGTACCTTTAGAAAATCTGGATATGCGAATACTCGACATGATTTATAATGGCAAGATAAAGCCACTAAAGGTAGATTTTACTAAAGTGCCTGTAAAGAAATGGATTCCGTTTCTACGCAAAGAAGTGTGGTATGCAGAGCTGCAATATATGGAGAGTGATGAGAGATGACCAATAGAGATCGGTACATACTCAAAGTCAATGAGTATGATATGCTCATGCAATTCCAGCGCAACATTTTTGATAGCGGTTGC
>JAEIGA010011501.1_pt1 | contig 13438 bp, 8 predicted proteins | sample 9270691 | NCBI WGS metagenome assembly JAEIGA01 (sample SAMN17057246, study PRJNA624740) | gut metagenome | biome: biome; isolation source: fecal sample | host: Bos grunniens | place: China: Xizang | collected 2019
AATATGGTACCATATTCTCCTTCAATATGGTACCATTTTCTATCGCAATATGGTACCATATTCTTTTAGGGTTTCGCCCTTATTGAAAATCAATAAGGCTAAGGCCCGTTTTCAAAATAAGCCTTTTTCATCTTTAAAAAGGCTATGGTTGTTTTGCATGTGGATTTAGAAACCAGAAGATATGCGCCCGAGCACGAAGTGCTGGGAAATACACCAAATACACCAAAAAAGGACTGCATGTGGGGAATTTAACCACGAAATATGCGAAATACACGAAAAATGGGCTGCGGGTATTTTTTAACGCAAGGACGCTATCGCTTGTTCCGTCGAGTAGCTTGGCGCTATGAAAAACCTTGCTGCGCAAGTTTTTTTCCAAGCATGCCGATGGAACGCTAACATCACGTATTGACTACAGCAGCGCAAATCCGTCATCCTCGGGGAAGAGACTGCGAAGCAGAATCTTCCTCGCGCCGAGGTGAGCGGATTTGTAAGATTAGCGTCCTTGCGTGAAAAGACTCAGAACCCTGAACTCAAGTGAGCATAGCGAACGAAACCTATAACTTACTGCTTTGCCGTTATTCATCATTCTTCATTCGCATCGCGCTATCCTATTAATAAACGCGCGCGAGAGAGTTCCCAGAACTTCGATCCCAGAACCCAGAACTTCAAGGGAGCATAGCGACCAAACTGGAAACTGTGGCGTCAGCCACCCCGTGGTTTAATACCCATATGCAGTGCAGTCGTGTAAATTCGTGAGATTCGTGGTTTATTTTCCGTGTGCTCATTCCCATTTTTTCATCTGTGTTGCATCTTTCGTGCTTATTTTCCACATGTGATTCTTCTTGCTTAACGGCCATCAAAGCCTATTGTGATAAGGTTTGGTGCGATTTTTAGAGGTGTAGAAGCTAGTGGAATCTGGATTTTTAATTGCTTAAAATGACGCAGGTCTTGGAAAATGGGGGTGATTTTTGCGAAAATGGCCTACACAAGAAAAAAAAGTTTATTTTTGTGATGTCATTGTGTTTTCAATACTTCTTGCGGTTTTGGATTTAAAAAAGAAGAAAACTATACTACATATTGTGTATTGACGAAAAAAGTGTAGCATATGTAGTTTGACAGAGTTGCAAAGCTTTCGTATTCTATCGGGCGTTACATCTGCAATTTCGTGTATGTCGTGTGATGTACTTTTTGCCAGATGGCTACAACTTCCTAATTGAACACGAGGAGCGATTCAATGATTAAAACTGTTATCAAGCGTGACGGACGTCAAGTACCATTTAATCTGGCAAAGATTGCAACCGCTATCTTGAAGGCTTTGGCACAGACGCGTACATGCGAACAGCTTGCGGATAAGGATGACTTCGAATTGGAAGCTTTAGCGAATAAGTTGGCTGAAGAAGCAACGCGTAAAGTGACCATCGAATCTCCTGATATTGAACAGATTCAGGATGCTGTGGAACGCGTTTTGATGGATAACAATTTGCCCAATACGGCAAAGAGTTACATTCTCTATCGCGCAGAACGTTCGCGTGCTCGTGAACGCAATACGACTTTGATGCGTACGCTCTCGGATATCGTCTATTCCTCTGCGAAGGATTCGGATGTGAAGCGTGAGAATGCTAACATCGATGGCGATACGGCAATGGGCTCGATGTTGAAGTTCGGCTCTGAAAGTTCGAAGCAGTTTTACATCAACAACATGTTGCGCCCCGAAGTGGCTCGTGCGCATGAGCAGGGCGACATTCACATCCATGACTTGGACTTCTATAGCTTGACGATGACCTGCTGCCAGATTGACTTGGTAGATCTCTTGGGTCGTGGTTTCAGCACGGGTCACGGTTTCTTACGTCCGCCGCGTGATATCCGCTCCTTTGCTGCATTGGCTTGCATTGCGATTCAGTCCAACCAGAACGATCAGCATGGTGGTCAGTCGGTGCCGAACTTTGACTATGCGATGGCCAACGGTGTGCGTATGACCTATGCGCGTCACTATAAGGCCGCCTTGCGCGAAGCGATTGAATTGCTCTGCGAAGATAAGGCGCTCGCTGACTCCTTTGAGCCTGTGGAAGAGGCAAAGATGGCCAAGGCTGATGATCCTGCTTTGGTAGCAGCTGAAGCAGAAGCCTTGAAGGCGGCAGGTGTCGCAGAGGATTTGATTCCGAAGATTCAGCGCTTTACGCGCGAACATGCTTTGGCAGATACGGATAAGGATACGTATCAGGCCATGGAAGCTTTGGTGCATAACTTGAACTCCATGCACTCGCGTGCTGGTGCGCAGACGCCGTTCTCTTCCATTAACTATGGTACGGATATCTCACCTGAAGGTCGCATGGTGATGAAGAACCTCTTGCTCGCTACGCAGGCTGGTTTGGGTGATGGTGAAACGCCAATCTTCCCGATTCAGATTTTCCGCGTGAAGAAGGGTGTGAGCTGCGATCCGGATGATCCGAACTACGATCTCTTCAAGCTCTCTTGCCAGGTCAGCGCAAAGCGTCTCTTCCCGAACTTCTGCTTCCAGGATGCGCCGTTCAATGCTGAACTCTATCGTGAAGGTCACCCCGAAACTGAAATCAGCTACATGGGATGCCGTACGCGTGTGGGCACCAATGTGTATGATCCTTCGAAGTCGCAGGTGTGGAAGCGTGGTAACTTGAGCTTCACCTCGATTAACTTGCCGCGTTTGGCTATTCAGAGCCATGGTAATATCCGCACGTTCTATGCACAGTTGGATGATATGTTGCAATTGGTGCGCGACCAGTTGTTGGATCGCTTCGAAGTGCAGGCTCGTAAGCGTGTGCGCAACTTCCCGTACTTGATGGGTGAGGGGATTTGGTTGGACTCCGAAAAACTCAGCCCAGATGATGAAGTACGTGAAGTGATTAAGCATGGTTCGTTGACCTTCGGCTTCATTGGTTTGGCAGAAACCTTGAAGAGCCTCATCGGTAAGCACCATGGTGAAAGCGCAGAAGCGCAGAAGCTCGGTCTTGAAATCGTGAAGCACATGCGTGACTATGCAGATCGTTGCGCAAAGGAAACGGGCTTGAACTTCACGCTGATTGGTACGCCTGCTGAAGGTCTCTCGGGTCGCTTTGTGCGCATGGACCGCAAGCGTTTTGGTTCGATTCCTGAAATTACGGATCGTGAGTACTACACGAACTCCTTCCATGTGCCGGTCTATTTCCCCATCAGCGCCTTCCGCAAGGTGGAACTCGAAGCGCCTTACCATGCCTTGACCAATGGTGGTCACATCACCTATGTGGAATTGAATGGTAAGATGGCCGATAACCCTGAAGCCTTTGAAAAGATTGTTCGCCACATGGCGGCCTGCGGCATCGGTTATGGTTCGGTCAACCACCCCTTGGATCGTGACCCTGTGTGTGGTTATCGCGGCATCATTGATGACGAGTGCCCCAATTGTGGTCGTCGTGAAGATGATGGCGGACCGAAGTTTGAACGCATCCGTCGTATCACAGGTTACCTCGTGGGCACCTTGGATCGCTTCAACAATGCGAAGGCTGCCGAAGTGCGCGATCGCGTAAAGCACATCTAAGAGGTGCATTCCGGAAGATAATTGATTAGATTGTTGAACGAAATATTATCTTCCGGAAATAGGGTGCTTCGGCGAAATAACGTCGGAGCACCCTTTTCCTGCCCGTCTCCCTACCTATTAATAATACATAGCACGACTAACCCAAAGGGTTGATGCGTGCCAATCGGTTAGAGTCCTAAATGCCCTTGATGTTAAGAATTGCAGGAACGATTCCAGAGTCCAGTGTGGATGGACCTGGGTTTCGTTTTGCATTGTTTACGCAAGGGTGCCCGCATCACTGTCCAGGATGCCATAATCCGCAGACGCATGATCCGAATGGTGGGCGTGCGGTCTCTTTGCTCGCGTTGATGCGGCAAATTTGGCAATCGCGTGCACATATTGATGGGGTAACCTTTTCGGGCGGCGATCCCTTTTGCCAACCCGAACCGCTCTATCATTTGGCGCGTTGGTGTCATCGCTTGGGTTTGGATGTGATGGCTTATTCGGGATGGACGTTAGAGGAACTGCGTGCGAAGCTAGAATGTCAAAATCTGCTGAATGAGATTGATGTATTAGTGGATGGACGCTTCATTATTGCACGGAAAACACTGAAAAGTCGCTTTAGAGGTTCGTCGAATCAGAAACTCTATCATCTAAAGCACGGCGAAGTGATTTCTGTGGAGTAGGGGGGCTTTATTCGGTAAGGGCATAGGAAAAGTGCGAACGTGCTTCATTAAAGTGTGCATAAAAGGTATGATTTTTTGAAGAATGATTGTAAAAGTACTTCCCTTTTGAGTGAAAAGCGTGTATACTATTGACCAATTTAGTTGGAAAACAAACTTTTAGGTTCCAAGGAAAAGAAATGAACGAGACCGCATCGTCTACATCGGTAGCTACAACAGCAACCACGACACAACCAGTTGAAAATCCTGCAGAACAAGCCCAGCAGCCAGGTCTTTTAGGTAGCATGGGTGGTTTATTCCCCATCATTTTGTTGTTTGGTGGCTTTTACTTTATGTTGATTCGTCCGCAACAGCGTAAGGAAAAAGAACGTCAGAAGATGATTTCTGAGCTTCGTGTGGGTCGTCGCATTTCCTTCGCTGGCGGTTTGATTGGCACGATTATTGAAGCCAAGGAACAGACTTTCGTGGTTGAAATTTGTTCTGGTGCAACGGTAGAAGTCGCTCGTGGTGCAGTGGCTGCTGCTCTTGATGCTGAACAAAAGTAATAGTTGGAGTTCAAGAATGTTGAATTTTAAAGATTTAGACACCCCCAGCTTGATTAAGTGGGCCGTTCTTGCTGTACTGGTCGCCTTTTCGTGCTATGTGCTTTGCCCCGCAAAGGAAAAGGTGCGTTTGGGCCTCGACCTTAAGGGTGGCACAAGCTTCACCGTGCAGATTGATGAAGCAAAGTTGGTCGAAGACCTTAAGGCGCAGAACTACGTCAAGGCCAAGATTGACCCCGCTACCGCTACTGCTGAAGAACATGCCGCTATTGAAGCAAAGGCAAAGGCTGATGCTCAGCTCACGATGACCGAAGCGGATGACCTCACGCTTGAAGTGTTGCGTAAGCGCATTGACGCAATCGGTACCAACGAACCGATTATCGCCAAGGGTAGCGACCACCGCATTTTGATTCAGATCCCTGGTGCAGACGCAGAACAGGCTCGCCTTGCAGAACAGTCTGTGAAGAGCGCAGCATTCCTTGCTTTCCGCTTAGTGCACAAGGATAACGATGCTAAGGTGCGTGATATTATTGATGGTACTCGCACACCTGAAGGTTTTGAACGTAGCGTTTGCGATGGTCGCGTTTGCTTCGTGCGTAGCGCTGACTATTCCAAGCTCGCTGAAGCTCCCGACTTCGCTGTTAAATTGGGCCGTTTCGCTGCTCCTTCCGCACTCTATGAATGCGTGATGGAAGAAATCGGCACCGATCCTGCTGGCCGCAAGGCTTATGTGCCGATGTTCGTCTCTCGTAGCCGCGAGGCAACTGTTGGCGGCGAAACCGTGGTGAAGGCTATTCCTTCCAAGAAGCCGACGACGGGTCAGGTGGTTGTTGACATTGAATTTGACAGCGCTGGTACTCAGGCCTTCGCACGTTTGACGGGCCGTTATGTCGGCCGTCAGTTGGCAATCGTGTTGGATGATATCGTTCGTTCTGCACCCGTGTTGCGTAGCGAAATCACCGATGGCCGTTGCGAAATCTCTGGTAGCTTCACTTGGAAGGACGCTACTGAATTGGCTGGCGTGTTGAACGCTGGTGCATTGAAGGCCCCGATTCGTATCGTGGAAACGCGTTCGGTCTCTCCGAGCTTGGGTGAAGAAGCAATCTCCAAGGGCACGCTCTCTGCTGTGATTGGCGTCTCTGCCGTCTTCATCTTCATGTTGTTCTACTACCTCTGCTGCGGTCTTGTGGCTGATATCGCCCTCTTGTTGAACATCATCCTCTGGCCGGCTGGTATGATTATTGCCTCTGGTTTGATGAGCGTCTTCATCTCCGACGGCACGGGTAGCACCTCCTTGGGTCAGCTCCCTGTGTTGACGCTCCCTGGTATCGCAGGTCTCGTGCTCTCTGTGGGTATGGCTGTGGATGCTAACGTGCTTATCTTCGAACGTATTCGTGAAGAATTCCGTTTGGGTAAGACCGTGAAGAGCGCTGTGGCCGCCGGTTATGACCGCGCCTTCCTCGCAATTTTTGACTCCAACCTCACGACCTTGATCACCGGTGTGATTCTCTTCATCTTCGGTTCTGGTCCGATTCGTGGTTTTGCTGTTACCCTCTGCGGTGGTATCATCATCTCGATGTTCACGGCACTCGTGGTGACCCGCTTGATTTTCAACCTCATCGCTAAGGACACGACCAAGCCCTTCGTCATGCGTCAGTGGGTTAAGGACACGATTGACTTCGACTTCTTGCGCTGGGCTAAGCCGGCAATCATCGCCTCTGCTTCTGTAATTGTGATCACGCTCTCCATCTTCCTTGTGCGTGGCATCAAGAATCCTGCCAGCGTGATGGCTGTTGACTTCACCGGTGGCGTGGCATTGATTTACGAAGCCACCGATAAGGATGGTAATGTGGTGGCCTTGGACACCGAAAAGGTGCGCTCTGTCGTTGCTGCTACGGGTGTGACTGACCAGACGGTCCAGAACACCATCGGTGAAAATGGCAAGACGCAGACGCTCGTGAAGACCTCCACCGTCTCCCTCCCTGTTCAGGGCCAGGAAGAAGCTTCTGCTACCGTGATTGAAGCAGCGCTTGATGTGGCTTATCCTGAATACAAGGTGAAGCTGGAAAGCAAGGATCTCGTGGGTTCTCAGATTGGTTCTGAACTCAAGCGTGACGCTTTCTGGTCGGTCGTGGTCTCTTTGATCTGCATCATTGTGTATGTCAGCTTCCGCTTCCAGTTCGGCTTTGCCTTGGGTGGTGTGGTCGCTTTGGCTCACGACGCATTGATTACCTTGGGTATCTACACCTTCTGTGGCAACCAGGTCAGCCTCACGACTGTGGCAGCCTTGTTGACGATTGTCGGTTACTCCATCAATGACACCATCGTTGTCTTTGACCGTATTCGTGAAGAAATGGTTCGCGACGAAGAAACGCCGTTCCCTGTATTGGTGCGTAAGGCATTGAACCAGACGCTCAGCCGTACGGTGTTGACCACGCTCTCGACCTTGCTCCCTGTGTGCGCCCTTTACTTCTTCGGTGGTGCTGCAATGCATGACTTTGCATTCGCACTCTTCGTGGGTATGATCGTCGGTACCTATTCGACGCTCTTCATTGCTCCGGCCGTGATGCTCGCATGGTATCGCGGCAAGCGTCCGCGCAAGGTGACGCTCGAAGCAATGGCTTCCACCCAGGAATAAACCCTTTTTGGAGAGGTGGCAGAGCGGTTGAATGCGGCGGTCTTGAAAACCGTTGAGCCGCAAGGTTCCGGGGGTTCGAATCCCTCCCTCTCCGCCAAATTTAAAACAAAACGCGTCGCTGAAAGGCGACGCGTTTTGTTTTTAGAATCCGTTTTTAGAATTTGTGTTTTGCATTTTAACCATTGTTCGTCATTTGACAATTGCTTTCTTTTAAGAGACGAACGCTCATTTTCTGCTTCCTATCACCGCTTCATGTGGTAGTTAAAGCTCTCCGTGACATGCTATTTTACTGTACGGGAACGTATCCTTTGTGGTTTTGAGTGGTGAAGTAAATAGGATGGACGTGGTGAACAATGACTGACGGCGGTGTGGTACATAGGATGGCGATGGTGAACAATGATAACGCTTGTTGGTCTTGAGAAGTGACCCAATAGGATGGACGTGGTGACTGAGGTCAGACGCATGTGTGGCAAATAGAATGGATGTGGTGGGCGAAGGCTAACGCATGTGTGGTAAATAATGCTTATGTGTAGGGAAGCCCTTCATCTTGTCATTTTCTTTCATTCACTGCGTGTGAGGAGGTGCGGTTACATGTGTAGATTAGGAGCGTGAGCGGTAGGAGTTTAGTGTGGGAATGAGGAAATCAAATGAGCTTTGGGGCGTGTGGTCTCTAAAACTTTTAGAATTTGATGTTTTCTGCTTGCAGAAGGTGCGCAAATAGGATAGAATATCATTGAAATTGGAGAATGTTTACTTCTTATTTGTAAGGTTTTTCTATGAAGATTGTTTGTGATACGAATATGCCGCTTGGCCGTACGCTTTTTGGTACGTTGGGTACGGTAACATTGGTTGATGCGTCTCGTTTGACCGCAGCCCAGGTGAAGGATGCAGATGTTTTAATGGTGCGTGATACGCGCATTAATGCTGAACTGCTTGAGGGGTCGTCGGTACGCTTTGTGGGGACGGCTGTAACAGGCACCGACCATGTGGATGTACAGTGGTTGGATCGCCAAGGGATTCGTTGGGTCAATGCACCGCGTGCGAATGGTGAGAGCGTTGCAGACTATTGCATTGCAGCTTTATTGGAATACGCTCATACCCGTCGTCGTCATCTTGCAGAGGAGACGGTGGCATTAATTGGGGTGGGCTGGATTGGCTCAATGGTTCGCGCACGTTGCGAAGGCATGGGCATGCGTGTGTTGTGTTGCGATCCGCCACGCCAACGGAATGCGTATGATTTAGAAGCGCAGAGCTTTATGAAGTTGAGTGATGTCTTAGCGGAAGCTGATTACATTATTCCTCTTGTTCCTTTAACACGTGATGGTGACTATCCCACATGGCATATGTTGAATGCGGAAACGTTGAAGCAGGCGAAGTATGGTGCCGTGCTTATCAATATGGCACGTGGTGCTGTGTGTGAGACGGCGGCATTGTGTGCTGCGCTTCGTGAGGGTTCAATCGCAGATGCTATCGTTGATGTTTGGGAAAATGAACCTGATTTCTCTCCTGAATTGGCAGATCTCGTCTTCTTAGCAACGCCACACTTAGCGGGGCACTCGTATGAGGGTAAGGTGAATGGCACAATTGCCGTCTATCATGCATTGTGCACCTTCTTAGGGAAGTCACCTTCAATCGAACCCATTTTACCGCCACCGATCCATCCCAAGGTGGAGATTGATGCTCATGGAAAAACGGATGAAGAGGTGCTGTGGTATATCACGCAGAAACTCTCCATGATTGTGGCTGATCATTTGAACTTCATGGATGCCTTCCATTTGCCGCAGGCGCAACGCATTCGTCGTTTTGCCACATTACGTCGCACCTATCCCTATCGCCGTCAGTATTGCGCCACGCAGGTGCAAGTGAAGCATGGCACTCCAGGGCTGTTGGCAAAGATTAAGGCGCTTGGCTTTAAGGTGGACTAAGTGACAAGGGCATAGTAAACAAAAAAGGACGGTGAAAACCGTCCTTTTTTGTTTAGAGTGTGGCGTCCAGTTTAGAACTGTTTACTTTCTGCAGGGGCTTCAGTTGCCGCGGCCTCCTGTTCATCGGACCAACCTCCACCCAGTGCACGATAGAGTGTGATGGCATTGGTGAAGAGTTGCGCACGATGGGCAACGAGGTTTTCTTGTGCAGAGAGGAGCAAGGATTGCTGGGTGATGACATCATCAATTGCGATATCGCCATATTCATAGCGTTTTTTGGCAATTGCGAGGGCTTCCCGGCAGAAGCGTTCGGCATCCAATAAGGGAAGGGTACGCTCAATTTCACGATGGTAGGCCACCCAAGCGGCTTCGGTTTCGCGATAGGCATCTAAAACGGTATTACGATAGTCGGCAATTGTAGCGTCTAACGTTGCTTTCGCAGCGTCTACGCGGCGTTGCCAATAACCGAACCCAAAGAGATTCCAACGCACCGAAGGCCCGAAATTGAGTTGGCGCGTATAGGAGTCCCACGGGGAGAGATCAGGGGAAGAAACCCCGATAGAACCGCCAATGCTGAACTTGGGATAGAGTTCAGCCTCTGCAACACCGATGGCTGCCGTCTGTGCAAGGATGTCTGTTTCTGCCATGCGAATGTCTGCGCGACGTCTCAACAACTCTGCAGCAGGTGCTTTAGGTGCTGTTTCGGGCATGTGCATGACATCTTGGGTCTCGGTGAGACGCGCCTTAAAGGTGTAGGGCGGGTTGCCTGTGAGCCAATCCAAACGGAGGGCAGAATCGATGAGGTTCTGGCGGTGCTGTGGGAGCGATGCGCGTGTACGGGCGGCTTGTGCTTCTGCGCTAACCACGTCGTAACGAATAACATCACCGCTCACATGGCGCTTCTTGACCAACTCCACATTGCGTTCTTGAAGGGCAAGGTTTGCTTCTGCGATGGCGACCTGTCCTTCATAGCGGCGGACAGCTACATAAGCGGCTGCAATTTCAGCAGCCAACGAGATGCGCACATCTTGAAGGGAGTAGGCGAGCTTGGCCTCTTGAGCTTCGGCACGCTCTGCGCTGCGGCGCAATCCACCAAAGATGTCAATTTCCCATGCCGCATCAACCGAGGCCGAGAGATTACGATTCCAGCCGCTGGTTTCATTGGCCCCCCACGCTTTACTCCAACGGTACGAGCCGTCTGCTGTAAACTGAGGGTAGAAGGTGGCATCAACGCCTTCGCGCTCTGCACGCGCTGCTCGCAAACGAGCCAATGCAGATTCAACGGTTGGTGCCGTTTGAAGCCCTTGCTCAATCAACTCGGTGAGTACAGGGTCTTGAAATTGGCGCCACCATTGTGCAAGATTGGTTGCTTCAAGTCCACTATCAGTGGAGAAAAGCATTTCAGCTTCCGGAGCGACCGGAATCTCTGCATCCGGCCCTACGGCTGTACAACCGCAGAGAAGGGCTAAAAGGATAGCGGGAAGGGGCGTTTTCATTGCTTAAAGCCGTGTCACGGATTCAATAATGACAGGGGCATTGGGTACATCCTGGTGATAACCCGAAACGCCAGTGGAGACTGCTTCAATCGCATCAACGACATCAAAGCCTGCCGTAACATGACCAAAGACTGCGTAGCCATAAGCCGAAGGATTGGGGGCACGGAAGTTCAGGAAGTCATTGTCAACCGTATTGATAAAGAACTGTGCAGTGGCAGAGTGGATTTCCATTGTACGTGCCATGGCAATGCTGTACTTGTTATTCTTCAAGCCGTTCGATGCTTCGTTTTGAATGGGGGCTTTGGTGGGCTTCTGGCGCATGTCTGGCGTGAAACCACCTCCTTGAATCATAAAGCCACGGATGACACGATGGAAGATGGTGCCATTGTAAAAGCCAGCATCAACATAGTTGAGGAAGTTCTGCACGGTAATCGGTGCGGAGGTCTCGTCAAGCGCAATGGTAATATCGCCTTTATTGGTCTTCATGAGTACAGAGGTCATCGTTGGATTCCTTTCAAAAGAGAGGGTGAGGAGGATAGGTGTCAGAATGAATGGGCGCATTGCACATCGCAAGCGCATTTTCGGGTTATTTTATTGTGGAGATGAAGGCTTCCCAAAGCGCTTTCACATCTTTGAAGTCTTCGTTGTCATCTTCCACAACGAGGGTGTCTAATTGACGTAATTGCATTTTGGCACGTGAAAGGAGTTGCTTCTTTGCATTCTTAGAGTCGGCCTTGGTTAGCTTCAATTTATCAAATGCGACGCGCGAATTGGCCAGCTTGTTGACGATGGGGTCTTTAGCTAATGTGGCGAGTTCTTGCTTTAATTCAGCGGTACGTTTGGGAAGCGTGCGTGTGTAGACCTGAGCCTTGGCGATCGCCTTGGAGGGGTAGGTTTCCATCAAGTTACGAATCTCGGCATCCATTTCTTCGGCCCATTGATTGCAATGCGCAATAATCTTTTCTGCTTCTTCACCTGCAGTACCACCACGACTGGCCTTCGCCTCAAGCTGACGGAGAACGGCTTCAATGTTTTGCCCGGCGACCAAACGCTTAATCACATCTTTGCAGTGGACGATTTCAAGACCTGCGAGCAACGAATCCGGTGGTAATTTGGGCAACAACTTGGCGGCTTCTGCGATGGCTTTTTCAAATTCGGCAAACTTTGAGTAGGGATTGCCCTGCCAAACGATCTCACCCTTGGGATTGACAACATAGGCAAAGGGAATGCCAGGTGCGGCAGGTGCACCATCTACACCAAACCACTGATAAACAGGATAGGTGCAATTGTTTTTTCTCAGCTCATCAAGAATGCCCTCGGTATTACGGTCTTGCAAGTGGGAGCCGACAATTGCAACGCGACTATCTTTTTCATAGGATTTTGCAAGTTTTGCCATATGAGGGAGGCTTGCCTTGCATGGGGGGCACTGATATCCCCACTCTTCAACCGCAATTACACGACCAAGGAGATCCTTTTCCGTGAGTTTGGGGCCGCTAATATGGGCTTCATCGGACAAGGCACGAAAACTAATTGCTTGTGCGGTCAAGGCAGACAATCCGCAGAGAAGGAGGAGGACGTGTTTCATAGGGTATCCTTTAAATGAAGAAACGTAAACTACTTTTCTTGTATTCGTGGGTGGAGAAAAAGATCTTTCGCGCAAACGAGTCAAGTTCGGCGCGTCGCGTGAGTTGATTAAAGGTGTCGTATGCAGCTTCCCAAGAGGTATTGTGAATCATCGCATAGAGCGTGAAGGGGAACTTCTCATTTTCAGGGCGTGCATAACAGTGGGTCACCTCAGGCTGCGCAGCAAGGAGGCGACCATGGTGGTCAATGGCTTCAATGGGAACTTGCCAACAACACATGCCGTTTGCCATAAACCCTGTTACGCGGTGATAGAGCAGTAAGGCAAAACGACGCATTGTGCCATCCGCTTGCCAGGCTTGAAGTTGCGGAAGGTCTTCCGTTCGAAAGGGTGCGGTGTAATCCAGCGTGTCGTCTTGGTAACGGCGTACGATGTCTTGTTGGGTCGCATTGAGGAGTGTAGGGGCCGCAGTTAACTGCGGAGAGACATATTCCGTTCGTTCATCGCGTGAACGCGTCCGAAGGTCAAAGACGACATCAATTTTATAGCGTTTGAGCGCAGGGAAGGGAATCGGATTAAAGGCTGCAAGTTGTGCTGCCGTGTCATCAAAGTGCGTGGCTGGCGCAGAGAGGGTGTACCAAAAATTGGGATAAGCGTGATAATCCTTTTCGGTGACGCCATCCAGTTCGAGATCTTTGGGCCATCCGCGTGTGTAGGCATGCGTAACCCCTGGGAGTGCGGTGACGGCCTCTGATACGCGTTCTAAATCTACACTTGAGGGGGCGTGGATTCCAAAAAGGCAACTCCGATACCCCAATCTGCGTGCATCAAAGACGCCCCCAATGCGACGAATATAACCCGCCGTGCGCAATGCTTGAATAAAGTCAATGAGCGCTGTTTCGGTTGTACCCAGCGTATGCGCAATGACTTCCAAGGGCCTTTGGACTAAAGGCCAAGGCCGTTGAAGGGCGTAGAGCCAAGATTTTTGTTCAGTCGTTAGATTCATTTGTTGTTCGATAAGATAATAACAAATGTTTGAGGAG
>JAEIGA010011502.1_pt1 | contig 13438 bp, 12 predicted proteins | sample 9270691 | NCBI WGS metagenome assembly JAEIGA01 (sample SAMN17057246, study PRJNA624740) | gut metagenome | biome: biome; isolation source: fecal sample | host: Bos grunniens | place: China: Xizang | collected 2019
CCGATACTTCTTTTTGAGTCAGATCGCATCGCATTCTATATTCCTTGAAGCGTTCACCTAACATACGTACTAGTTCGGGAGTAGAGTATTCGTATAAATCTTTCATAACTAATCGTATCTATCATTAAACTAATAGTTATCCATATAATACGGGGATTACTTTTATTATACTGATATTTATAACACAAAGCTACTCATTTCTTTCTTTTGACGGAATATTTTAATCAAAAAATATGATTTAGAAGCCGTTTTTAGACCTTTTAAGTATGCATTTCACAAAACCCGCCCCTAAATGTGAGTGGAATTTCACATTTTCACTAATGATTACATTTTAAAGCATTACGACTCAAATACGACTATAATGCATGTATTCGCAATCATTATAAAGTGGCCACCAAAATGAATAAATTACTAATTTGTATTTTGCACTATAATCATTTTTACCAGGACATCATTTCATGTTCTAACGCATATGTAGGGAGAAACATACAATTCTATATTTTTGCATTAGGAGCCATACGGTTGGCAATTATAGATAATATAAAAACCATCACAAAATCAAATTGATTGTTGAATGTATAGGCATTCTTATTTACACGAAATTGCGTATGCAAAAATAAATAGCATAAATACAACCTCTAGGAGGTTATTTTTTTTAATTTTGCAACAAAATTTGGAATAATGTGCCGTGATTCTGCCGAAACTATAAAAGCAATTGTGATTGACTGGTTATTAACCAGCCAATCTGGCGATATAATAATTGGTAATGAAGTCATGTATGGTACCAAAAGAAAAATGGTTGATTTGTTGGCGATAATAAATAACAAAATTATCGCTATCGAAATTAAAAGTTCGTCGGATAATCTTAACCGCCTTTCTGAACAAATTCAAGAATACAATAAAGTCTTTGATAAAGTAATAATAGTATCTTCATCTTCTCATAAAGATGGAATAAAATCTATTATAAATAATGGTGTTGGCCAATATGTCATTGATAATTCAATAACAAAAATTAGTTCTCCTTTGATAAACACTAAGCAAGATAAATTGGAAATGTTATACTCTATCAGTTCTACATATCTTAAAAAACAATACCCACAATACAAAACATTAAATTCCGACGAAATACGTCTATTATTGTCGAAAAAGAAAAAGACAGAAGTGCATCAACTGCTTTTATCATTTTATCAGCAGCGTTTATCTGAACGTTTCCATTATTTCATGAACGAAAGAGGAAAATACACACTCATAGACGATATACCGACTCTATCTTCTCTTACTCGCATTGAATTGTTCTAGGCGCTTTAATTGTTGTTCAATATGAATATTCATTCTAACAGATATCCAATAGCTTGGTGAAGAAGATGGTGGCAATGTACAACAATGAGTAATTTGACTACATCCCCAACAATCTAGTTCTCGGGGATATTTAGAGTCTTTTGAAACTTTTCTCGCTACTTCTTTATATGTATCTACATAAGCACGCTTTGCCCTCCTTTCTCTGTAATAATACACAGTTTCAAATAATGGCACATCTATTCTCGGTATCCAACCGCGCGACATAGTAATATTATCATTACGCTTTGGATTGATAGAGCCATAGTCGCCATAACATACATCAGTATAATGAGCTAATATCTTCTTGTGTATATCAACTTCTGCTATCTTAAATTCATCATTGTTTTCTCCTCCAATATCACCTATGTTATTGGGGAATGATGTAGCGCAAAAGGCTAATTCGCAACGTTCGTCTATTAGTCCCTTTTTGAAATTCTCTATTCTTCTAAGAAGTTTTTGTGACACATTATTTTCCATCGCCTGCGATGTGTAGCCGCAATCGATTAAAACAAGTAGACGCTTCCCTTGAGGTAAATGTTTTAAAATCAAAGGTAAGTCGGTGTAGCAATATTCATCTTCAATACTGTTGCGATAAAGTAGCATATCACAAAATTTAGATAGTTGCACTATTTCTCCAATAAGATTCTCTTCAAAGGTCGGGTCGTCAAAATTCATTATTAAAGCAGGAACTATACTTCCGAAACATCCTTCTTCTTTTATTCCACTAATAAAATCCACCCATTTCTCATATCCATTACCATACTCAAACAATTCGTCAATCTCTGGACTTGCTAACGAATCGTCACTAGTAACATCAATAGCAACTTCTTGGTCTTTTAAACTTTCCTTAAGTTTATTTAGACGGTTAGTATACGGAAAGATTTCTGTTTTGTCCTCTAGGGTCTTCTTTCTTCCACGTGTCAATTCTATTATTGGAAATATTTTTTCCAACGTCTCTTTCTTGGTATTCTGTGTCGCACGTATTTCAGCTTCACCTGTCCTAATAACTACAATATATTCCTTATTCATGTTACTTAAGTTTATATCCTAACTCCTGTACTCTTAATTTCATTGCTGGTGAAGACACATCAAAATGTTCTGCTAGCATTCCCAAATTCTTTATTCCATCTGAAATAGCTTTACGAACGCTATCCTCTGGCATGAGTAATTTTGAAGCAAATTCGTTTGCCCTATATTCAATATCTCCCTTAATACCAGCACGAAAAAATATTTCATCTTCGAATGATTGCAGTTTATTTCTATGTAACATATAATGTCCTAATTCATGAAGTATTGTAAAACGTTGACGCTTGTAATTATGATTTTTATTCACTCGAATAATCCATTTGTTCTCTTCATAAGTAAGACTTCCGGATGTTGCAGGTTCCATCTGGGCATACACTAACGAAATCCGTTCAGTTGGATTTGTAGTATTTACATAATCAATTAATTTACTAACATCAAGTTTGTCTCCATCATAACACCCTTTTTCTCTAGCCTGTATCAAAAGATAATCAACATCTTTCATTAAATCTGGCTCGGAATATTCTGGATTGCTGGTTATTGTTCTACATCCTCGAGTTCCCATATATACTAAATTATGATTTACTGTTATTATCAACGTCTATTATCTCTTCTGCAGAAGCTACCTTCTCTGATAGTTCATCGTAGATTGTTGCCAAAAGTTCAAAATTATCTTTTGTTTTTTCTATTTGGTCTTTTAATCCCTGTATGTCGTCTTCAGTTACAAGATGGCTTTCTATTTTTGTTGAAATTCCATTAACTAAATCGTTGTGAAATGATTGAGAGTCTAATAGCGAATGTTTTATTTCTTCGATAAAAACAGCTTTATCCTCTTCATATTTCTTTTTAAATTTATTATTTATTACAAAATAGCTTACAATAGAAAACAGAACAAATAATGCTATGAGAACGTCAATTAGTTTGTCATAATAACCAGTAATCCTCTCTGACATCTGTTCAGTAGTCATCAATCTTCCCATCTTTATTTCCTCTCGAAAAATTTTTCCTCGTAAGGCCATGTAGGCTGCTGAATCTATTTTTTCTGATAAATGGACAATATTAAGACTATCTACTTGAAGCTGACTCCAATCCACAAGGCCTTTGTGTTCCATCACTTCTGTTGTAAGGTTTTCGTCAATCATAGAAACCGAGAAGAATTGAGGACGAGTACAATTTCCTAAGAAAACAAGACAAAACCAAATAACAATAATCCATATTGCTACAGATAGAAATACTTGTGAAAATATTTTCTTATCATCCATAATTAAAAACTATTCATCTTAAAAAATTATTGTACCATAAATACCCTCCAACTCCCATCTTTTTCACCACGTTCAACATATTTTTTCTGTATGAGTTGGTCAAGTAGTTTCTGAATGGCTGCGATACTGATTCCTGTAATTTCCTTCATATCTACCAAAGTGAGTGTTGGTTCAGTACGCATTGCATTAAGGATCTTTGTATAATTAGAAGTGCGAAATGCAATGCGCTCGCCATCATACCACCAAACATTCTCGTTTTTCTCACTTACAAACAGAACATCGTTATAAACCTCTGTAGCAACAAGATCATTGAAATATTTCAAGAATGGGCGAATATCCTTAATTTCAGCATGAGCCCCATCGCTCGGTACAGGACCAACTTCTATGTCTGCTTGATGCAGGGCTTCCAGATATTCACTCTTCTTGCGGCTGCGAACAACGACCATAGGGTAATTGTGGCGAGTTAGAATAAAGTTTACCATCAGTCGAGCAATGCGACCATTTCCATCCTCAAAGGGATGAATACGTATATAACGATAATGGAATAAAGCTGCTAACTCCACAGGAGAGAGTTTCCCTTCCTGTTCTGCCTTATTATACCAATCTACCAAGTCTGCCATTAAACTGGGAGTCTCTTCAGGCGAAGCATACTCAAACCTATCTCCATATCGTGTAATCACACTATTTGGGCGTGTTTTATACTGTCCAGCATGTATTACATAGCTTGTCTGCACGCCACCAGGAAGATTACGATATACCGTGTAGTCCTCTCTCAACAATGTTTGATGCAATGTCCGAATAAAGTTCTGCGTCAAAGGCGTTTCTCTCACTCTCGCTTCCTCTGTCATCATACGAAGACCAACGTTACTTGCTGTCATCTCTTGCACATCACGCACATCCGCTTCTCCAATCACTTTTCCGAAGAGTAACAATATTTCTGTTTGACCATAGGTCAAGGTGTTGCCCTCGATGTGATTGCTGTTATAGTTAAAGTCCACAGTGAATCGGCGACTAAGCCTTTCTCTATCTTTTTCAGATAAGGGCTGTAATTCTTGCCATGCAGACAACGCCTTCTTTATATTTAGATATTTCATAGGTAGTTTATTTTGTATCTAACAATGCAAATATACAAAATGTTTTTAATATGGTTGTATATCTACAACCTTTTTTCTTATTTGTAATACTAAATTCAACTTAAGTGAACCCCAATTACACCAATGGTAATCTTAGAGGGTCTTAAATAAATCATTACTCCACCAAAAGAAAAAAGAGTTTTGTTTTATTCCCGTTTTGTATATACGAATAATAAAACAAACCTAAATAAGGGAAAAGAAGAAATATGTTTAGCTTATCTTTTCTCTTTTCTAGGCAATAAATATATTGTCCAGTTGTATTTAGTTGACAACAGTTGGCGATAATACGCAATAAAAATGTACCTTTGCACTTAGAAAAAGAGGTGAATTTCTGGATGGAAAACTCAGTTTTTCCATGACTCGCGAGAACGAACGTTAGAACGGCAAAAATGGCGGATTTTTCTACCGCCTAGAAGATGAAAAAAGGTTTTCTACCGTTTTAAGCGTAAAATTCTCATAATTAAATAGTTCTACATGTTGCATCGGGCAAATAAAAATTACATACAAGTATCGTAACACAAATTGGAAATCAATATGGCATTTAGACCAACCGAAGCACAATTAAAAATATATGATTTTGTCAAAAATGGTATAGGCAATGGCATTATTGACGCTGTCGCAGGTGCAGGAAAAACAACTACTCTAATGGGCTGTGTTTCACACATACCCAACATCAACGATGTTATATATTGTGCATTTAACACAAGTATTCGGAAAGAACTACAAAAGAAATTTAAGGATTCAAACCAAAACGTGAAGGTTTCTACTATCCATGCGCTTGGTTTTCAAATGTTGAGAGCTACAAAGAGTTTTCGTTTGGATGACTATAAATATAACCAAATCATTAAGGAGCCACAGTTCTTTGACACCTTGATTCCTGACATAGATAAGATTCTTGGTTATCACAGTCATCCTACTGTAGCAGAACTGCGCCAGTTGGAAGAACGTAGTGACATTCTTGATTGGAACGAGAAAAACGACTTGAATGAAGGGCAGCAATATGTTGGCAAGATTATTCGACGTTTGCTTGACATCAATCAGAAATATCGTTGTACACTTGAAGAGGATGATGTAAAATGTTACGATGCAATGATAAGGCATTTTGGAATCATACCTTATTATGAGCAAGGCATGTCAACTTATAATGATGAAGTTGAAGCTTATTTTCGTTTGCATCAAAAACTAATTAAAGAGGGGAACTCCATGGCGATCTCTCATGGTATCATTGACTTTACTGATCAGATATACCTTCCTTTCATCATGAACTTGACGGCTCAGAAAAAATATGGCTTTGTCTTCGTAGATGAATGCCAGGATTTGTCGAAGGCACAGGTAAAGGTAGTGGAAAAATACCTGCGTGAAGATGGTAGATTGCTTGCCGTGGGTGACCCATATCAGGCTATATATGGCTTTGCTGGTGCTGACTGTAACTCTTTTCAAAGAGTTACAGATTCTTTCAATTGTACAATTTTAGGTTTGACTGATTGCTTCCGTTGTCCACGGAATGTTATTCTACTCGCCCAATCTCTACGAAGTGATATTAAAGGTTTCAAAGACTATCCTGGTAAAATTTTCAAAATACCAAACAGAGAGGTTCTTATAAATATTAAAGAAGGTGATTTGGTAATATGCCGTACTCGTCTTCCTCTGCGTGCGCTTGCCCTGAAACTTATCAATAAGGATTTCAAAGTGAAAATCCATCCTGATGAATTGCAAGAATTTATGGGTGACTATAAAAAGAACTTTACTCCGCAAGAGCTCCGCAAGGTTCTGAATGATGACATTATTGAACAATTTTTTGAACACGCAAAGGTGAGAAATCAAAAGCGTATTACACACGAGAATCAAAATGCAGACGCTATCATTCGAAAAATACTGATCAAAGAAGAGGTCGATACGATGGTTACGACTTTGGATTTCTTGAAAAAGAAATACTTTGATTGGCATCTGAATACGCTTGATAACATTCTTAAACGTCTGAAGCTAATGTTGTCAAACCCAAGCGATGACGCCATTCGTATATCTACTATTCATCGTGCAAAAGGTCTGGAAAACAATCGCGTATTCATTCTTGAATATGACAAGCTTCCTCCCACAAGAGAACTTGAATGGGAAAATATCCAAGAACGCAATCTGCATTATGTGGCTGTAACACGCCCCAAAGAGGAACTTTATCTTTGCGATTCACAACTTATTACAGATAGTGAAGAGCCTGATGAAAACGCACAACCAGCAATACCAATAAATGTTGTTGATGTGCTTCCTTCAAACGCCATTCCTCCTGCTTCAGTTGAAACATCACAAACGCATGAAATAAAAGAGGATAATACCCCCAATCAATTAATAGCCATAAAATCTGCTCAGGAAATAGAACTGGCTGACAACCCTTTGGTGGCCAATGTAGAAAATATTGAAGATGATGAAACAACGGCATTCCTTGAAACATTGGCTTCTGTAACACCATCCGTATCATACGCACCGATTACATTCCGTCCAATTCAGACGATTAAGAAAGTTCCAGAAAAATTCTATGCTTTTGACGAACAGGACGCAACTCCTTTTGAAAAATTATCTATTCCTTGCCAAAAGGCTAAATACTGGGCGATCTTCAATAATTTACAAGACACGGAATATTCAATACATAACATTATCAGCTTACAGTACCTTGATACCTACTATATCAATACGCCTAATGGCATAGAAATTTACAATGGTTACTACAATAAAGGTGGCCAGTACCGCTTCACGCCAATGGGTAATTGTGTCAACGCAGAGCAGGTGATGTGCTATCTGGAAGACGAATCTTCTTATAGAATCAAATTTGATTATAACCCGAAGAACGATGGCTTCGACGCAGTTCATCAGTTGATACAAGCAGAATGCCAAGAACTTAATGTCTGCAATACGAACATATACTCAGAAAACTACGCTATGGTGTATTGTTTGAAGACATCTACATCGCATGCATACTTGAAGTTTTCGTATAATGGTCGCAAAATTATAACAGCCATTGCTCCATTCTCTACTGCTGGAGATAATGACACACAGTTGAAAACAATAATTGAATCTCTGAAACATCTATGGCAACGATAAAAGAAATAACAACAATGTGCAAGGCCGGGCGGATTCAAGAAGCTTACGACCTTGCGAAGTCTGACATTGAGCTGAATCCGAATGACATATGGGCACAGCGCGGAATGGGATGGGCATTGTACTACCTCATTCGCAAGGATGCAGAAAATGGCCAATATGACCAACTGCTTGCACGTATAGGCGAACTTCAATCATTGGATCAACTTAATTTAAGCAATGATGCATTAATATTTGAAAATGTCATCTTTTGGGTCGGTTACTTCGTAAAAAAACATGTAACACCAACAGGTATAGATTCACCAGCTCGACTTTCGACACTTTTCGCTAAGTTTAAAGATTATACCTTTACACCAAGCAAGGGATATTCATTCATGCTTGAAAGCTTTATCAAGTGTGATGCATGGCAAGAAATGCTTGATTTCTTTGAATGGTGGAACTTGAATAATCTTCGTCCTGAAGATTATCAGCCCGTGGAAATAGCAAAGGGTAGAAGCATCATGTCTGTAGCAGAGCGTGCCTATATTGCTAAATCAAAAGCTCTTATTCGAATGAAAGACCTAGGCTTGATTGAGGAATTTTTGCCAGAAATGGATGAGTTAATGAACAGCCACCCAAAAATGACATACCCAGGTTATTTTTATGGTAAGCTTTTACTGACATTAGGATCTACCCCAGAGGATGCTCTTCGCGTTATAGTTCCTTTTGCCCGAAAGAAAGCATCGGAATTTTGGGTTTGGCAACTACTGAGTGATGTCTTTACTAACGACCAAGAAAAACAGCTTGCTTGTCTTCTTCGTGCAGTTCACTGTAAGACACAGGAGAGTTTCCTCGGAAAGGTACGCATTAAATTGGCTGATTTATTTATCCGTCGAAATGAACTGCCACAAGCAAAATTCCAAATTGACAAGGTTACCCAATGTTATTTGTCACATGGTTGGCATCTGCCGCATGAAATTGATTATTGGATACACCAACCATGGATAAACAGTATTGTTGCATCAGACGAATCACCTATAAATTATCAATCAATAAGCGATAGTATTCTGCTGGATGGAACGGAACAAGCTATTGCTGTGGTTACATATTATGACCAAAATTCAAAGAGAGCCACTTTAATATATGGTTATGAAAAATTACTGAAAGAGAAAATTCGTTTCAAGGTTGGACCTGGAGCTGTCATCAAACTTAATTACATCACTGAAGCAGATGGTCGAATGCGTGTTCTTCAAGCCGGAAAGACTACTTTCCCCCCAGGTCTTGATTATGCAAAAGTTGTACAGGGAACCATAAAAAAACGCAATGAATCGTCATTTGCTTTTATGCATTATGGCGACCAAAAAGCGTTTGTCTCTCCTCAGGCAGTCAACAAATATCATGTAACAAACGGAGAAAACGTAAAGTGCCTTATTGTCTATGACTACGACAAGAAAAAGGAAAAATGGAATTGGGTAGTCATCAGTATAAACCGCTAAATGAAAACAAAAATGGAAGAATTTACATATATAGAAAAGATTGCAGTTGTAAAAGTATTGAACGAGATACTAAAAGCTGATAACATCGCCCATGAAAAAGAGATTGAATACTTAAACGATGTCATTTTTTCTTTTGACTTTGATGAAAACTACAAAGCAGAAATAAATTCTCTAGTAACACTGCAAGCTCTCTCTACCATTCGTGAGATGATCGTAGACAAGAAAGCGATGGTGGCTCAGATGATGGGTCGGATGATTGTCATCGACAAGGATATCAACTACAACGAAGTGAAACTATATAATGCCTTCTGCGAATCATGCAATATTGAAAAAGACTTCAATACAGAAGACTACCCTAAATACACATTAAGTGGCCCTTTTGTCAATCCAGAAGATTTGATGGATATTATGTAATCTTATTCCAGTACATATATTAATTTAGAGAAAGGATACGGTAGAAATTATCACAGCCTTGTGTGAATTTAAAATTAAATGCTTAATAATCTTATGGATTTAGCGTTATTATGTACACATAATCCCATTGTTTTTGGCTATAAAAATCATATTTTACCCCAATAATAATCCTTGCTGGACAAATGAAAAAGTGCTATCTCTCTCTTCTTTTGAGAAGCAAAAAGAGCATACTTTGGCACTTCTCAGAAACTCCTACTAAAAGGTAGACGGATATAAAGAAACTGATAACATCTGCAAATGAGAGGGATAAAGCCCATTTTAAAAGAGTGTAAAGTTACAGCTATAATAGATCTCTTAGATTTGGCGATAAAGGCAGTTTAGTTTACTCCTATTCTATATATACATTGGACTAAACTAAACCACTAAATTTCATAGCAATTGCAGGTGCAATTTCAGCTCCAATTAAAGGCAATTTTACCATGCAACGAAATGCAAATATTTAGCAAACGAGCGAGATAAACAAAGATTTCTTTGTTATTTCACAGCGAGTGAAGCAAATATTCGCTGTTTACTGCAAATATGCTAAAAAATCTAAAAAAGTTGCATTTTTGCAGATTTTATGGGTTTCTTTGTAAAAATGCAGTCCCCAATTTGTCCCCCGAATGCACTCTTATCCTTCGGTGGAACTTTGCAACATACTATGTATCAAGTAATTATAAAGCTCTAGATAGGCGTTAAAAAAAACTCTGCATCGAAATAATAAAATCTAACATTCGTTTGAGTTGCTATTCCCTTTTACACTACACTTTATCCACGATTATTTTCTGAAATTGGATTTATCACATACCTTTGCGCAGAATATGACAGAGAAACAGGTGTTTTACAGAACAACTCATATAGGCCAATGAAACCATATATTATATGCCACATGATGTCGCTCCTTGATGGACGCATCGATTGTGATGTTACGGAACAGATAGAGAGCGGTGATGAGTATTACGACGCTCTCAATCAACTTGATTGCCCATCGACGTTGATGGGGCGGGTGACAATGCAGATGCATTATGCGCTTCCCGAACCTTTCGTGGCAGTGGACAAAACCCCTATTGGGAACGAGCAGCATCATGTAGCCATCGCCACAAATGGGTATCTTGTTGCCATTGATACCATGGGCAAACTCTGCTGGGCAGAGAACCAATTTGATGGAATGCCTCTTTTAGTTATTACATCAGAAGAATGTCCAAAGGAATATCACGAAGCCTTGACTCAGCAGCAAATTTCTTGGATTGCTACGGGGAAAGATGGAATAGACTTATCAAGAGCCATGAAAATTTTGCATAAGGAATTCAACGTGGAGCGATTGAGCGTAACTGGTGGCGGAAACATCAACGGTGCGTTCCTGAAAGCCGGATTGCTTGACGAGGTGAGCATGATGTGGTGTCCAGGAATCGATGGACGCAAAGACATGGCTTCGGTTTTCGATGGACTTCCAAGCGACTTTCCTCCCACCAAACTTAAGCTTATGTGTGTCGAGACATTGGGAGAAACCATTTGGGCTAAATATAAAGTATAAAATATTATGGCAAATTACAATATCTATTTCAGCCCCACCGGGGGAACTAAAAAGGTAGCAGAAATACTATCCAGCAATCTGTTGTGTTATTTTACAGACATAGATATATGCAAGGAGAATTCCTCTTTATCTCTATCTGAAGATGATGTGTGTATAGTTTCTGTTCCATCATATGGCGGAAGAGTTCCGGCCATTGCAATAGAACGCCTGCGAAATATAATTGGCAATGGCGCCAAAGTTGTATTGAACTGTGTGTATGGCAATCGCGAATGGGAAGACACCCTCACTGAATTACAAGACACCATGGAGAAGCTTGGATTCCGATGCATAGCTGCCATAGCTGCTGTAGCGGAACATTCTCTGTTTCGTCAATTTGCAACTGGACGTCCTGATGCTGACGACAAAATTCAATTAACTGAATTCTGCAAACAGATACAAAAGAAACTCGATTCAAACAAGATTACCGACCTCCATTTGTCGGGTAATCATGGGACATACAAAATATTTAACGGTACTCCGTTCAAGCCAATGGCAAACGAAAAATGTACCGGTTGCGGATTGTGTGCAAAGGAGTGTCCGGCAGGTGCTATTGATGCCGACAATCCGCTAATACTCGACACAGAGAAGTGCATAAGCTGCATGAGGTGCGTAAGTCTCTGTCCAAAGCAGGCCAGAAGCTGCGATGCCAATCTAATGGCAATGCTTGCCGAGAAGATGGCTCCTTTGCTGAGCGGACATAAGGAAAATCATCTATTCCTGTAACTATTTTATTTGTTTTGTTCGAACGTTTTGAAAGGTAGAGCGAAACCATTTGGGTTAAACCTAAGTTATAAAGATGTAAAAACTGAAAGAATGAAAAAGATTATAATCGTAGATGGCGGTCCACGAAAGAATATGAACACCGCAAAGTTGTTGCAACGTTTTGCCGAAGGTGCAAAATCGACGGATGGCGACATTGAAGTAAAGACAGTGCGACTATATGACCTCGACTACAAGGGTTGTATGTCATGCATGGCCTGCAAACTCAAAGGCAAGGCACAGAACATCTGTCGCTTTCGGGATGCGCTCTCGCCACTCTTGGACGAGATTGCCGAGGCGGACGGCTTGGTGCTTGGTTCACCCATCTATTTTGGCGAGGTGACGGGACAGATGCGTGCCTTTCTGGAGCGTTTGGCTTTTCCTTGGCTCTCGTACAACGACTACTGCCTGACAGCTCCCAAGCGCATGCCTGTCATGCTTATAGAAACAATGAATGGTACGCCTGAACGCAACAACAGCAACCATTTCGGCACAATGGAATGGTGCATCACCACAGCCCTTGGTGAGCCTGAGCGCATTATCGGCTACAACACCACCCAGGTGGCGAAATATGACAATTACGAACTGGGAAGTTTCTCCGAAGAGGCCAAGCATGCCTGGCGCGATGCCCACTGGGAGGATGACCTTCAAAAAGCTTTCGAGGCAGGCAAGAGAATGGCTGAACTGTAATCAACAATGAGTAATATGGATATTACAATGAAAAGTTTTGGACAAAAGGCATGGATGCTTCCACAGCCGGTATTGATTATCGGAACATATAACAGCGACGGCACTCCCAATGCCATGAATGCGGCATGGGGTGGACAATGGGACACTAAGGAAATAATGATAAGCATGGGGTCACACGCCACCACGGAGAACCTTGCCCGTTGCAACGAGTTTACAGTTGCCTTCGCCACCAAGGACACGCTGGTAGCATCGGACTTTGTGGGTATTGTAAGCGCCAAGCACGACCCCAAGAAGATGAAGAAGACGGGATGGACCGCTATCAAGGCCGAGAACGTTAATGCTCCGGTATTCACAGATTTCCCCATGACTATGGAGTGCCGTATTCTGCGTAAGATTGATGAGACAGAAGAGGGTTACTACATTGTGGCAGAGATAGTCAACATTCTCGTAGATGAAGCCTACATTGGAGAAGACGGCAAGCCCTATGTGGAGAAGATGCAACTCATCACTTATGACCCTATCCATCACGGCTATGTGGAGCTCGGCAAACGTGCGGGCAATGCTTTTTCGGACGGTAAAGTTCTAAAGTAATAAAAACAAAAACCATGAAGGTACTGCTTATAAACGGAAGCCCCCGCAAAG
>JAEIGA010011503.1_pt1 | contig 13438 bp, 10 predicted proteins | sample 9270691 | NCBI WGS metagenome assembly JAEIGA01 (sample SAMN17057246, study PRJNA624740) | gut metagenome | biome: biome; isolation source: fecal sample | host: Bos grunniens | place: China: Xizang | collected 2019
CAGCCGAGAGTTTCAATGCAAAAGTAAAGGCTTTTAGAAATCAATTCCGAGGTGTCAGCGATATACCTTTCTTCCTCTTTAGACTAAAAGCTATTTTTGCCTAATTTTTTTTACATCTCCACCGAAATTTTCCGGTGATCCGAAATTTTACGGTGATCCCATTTTACGGTGATCCGAATGAAGCAACCCTTCCCAATTAAAACTTAAAACAAAAAAAAGGAGAGAAACTCTCGTTCCTCTCCTTTTGTACCCAGACCCGGGGTCGAACCGGGATGGAAGTGAATCCACTGGTGTTTGAGACCAGCGCGTCTACCGATTCCGCCATCTGGGCAACTCTCATTTCTGAATTGCGATGCAAAGATACGTCATTTTTTTGAACTTCCAAATATATCTGTCATTTTTTTTCAAAAAAATGCTTTTTTTTTATTACTTTTGTAAAAAATTTATGAACGTAAAAGCTTTTATAAGATGAAAAATAATTATTGCGTTATTATGGCAGGTGGTGTTGGAAGTCGATTCTGGCCTTTTAGTACCAATAAAAAACCCAAACAATTCCTAGATTTCTTTGGAACCGGAAGATCTTTCTTACAAATGACATACGATAGATTTTGTAAAATAGTACCTTCTGAGAATATATACATAGCATCCAACAGCAATTATAAAGATCTAATTCTCGAACAACTTCCGGAATTAAGCGAAAACCAAGTTTTGTTGGAACCGGCGAGACGAAATACAGCTCCTTGCATTGCCTATGCAATGAACAAAATTTATTCTTTAAACAAGGATGCAAATGTAATTGTATCTCCATCAGACCATCTTATCCTAAAAGAGGATGACTTTGTTGAAACAATAAAAGAGGGACTTGAATATACTCGTAACAACGACAATATTTTAACATTAGGAATTAAACCTAATCGTCCGGAAACCGGATATGGATATATTCAAATCGCTGAAAATGATGGAAATAGCAGATTCTACAAAGCGAAAACATTTACAGAAAAGCCTAACATCGAGTTAGCCAAAATTTTCCTTGATAGCGGAGAGTTCCTTTGGAATTCCGGTATGTTTATTTGGAATGTAAAAACCATTATTGCTGCTTTTGATAGTTACCTGAGCGAAGTCAGCAATAAATTTAAAGCCGGAGCAGAATTTTATGGAACTTCTAAAGAACAGGAATACATTAATAGTATTTACCAATCTTGCACAAATATCTCTATCGACTATGCTATTTTGGAAAAAGCAGATAATGTTCATGTTTTATCAGCAAACTTCGGATGGTCAGACCTCGGTACTTGGGGATCTATTTATGAACATTCTGAAAAAGATGAAAATCAAAATGTTGTTCTAAAATGTAAATCTTTACTTTATGATTGTAAAGATAATATCATTGCTTTGCCAGATGGAAAACTTGCTGTTATTCAAGGTTTGGAAGATTACATCATAGCAGAAGCAGATAAAGCTCTGCTAATCTGCAAAAAAGGTGAAGAACAAAGAATCAGACAATTTGTAAATGATACTTTGGTAAAAATCGGAGAAGATTACATCTGATACATTGTATCGGCTTGTTTCTATTTCCGTAGAAAACTTAAACATAAAAAGGCTGTCTAAATGGGTTAGATAGCCTTTTTTTATGCAACAATGCTAAGAATATATTTAAGGTAACTTCTGTAAATTACAATTTCTGTTTCTAAAAGTAATAAATTCTATTTCGGGTAATTTTGAGTTTTTTTTGAAATCAGAAATCTATATGAAAAGCAAATCGTAATCCACCTTTGGAAACATTGGGATGATCTCTATAGGTCAAACGCCACACATAATCCAATCGGAATATTTTGAGAATATTATCCAAACCCACACCTAACTCCATATACGGAATCTTTCCCAATGTATAAGTAGAATATGGTACTTGAAACAATCCCACTTTATCATCGGTCTTACTAACATTGTTTCTATCAGATAAACCGCCAATCACGCCCTTGAACGTTATCACCTCTCTCAATTGCAATTTGCGAATAACAGGAATTCGATTCAAAATCAAACCTCCCATAAAATAAGAAAGATACCATGTTGCTGACCAATCATTTATAAACTCAACCGGATCCATCAGCATAAACGCATTATCATCAGATAATCTTGAAAAACGGATATTAGGAACATCCAATAATGGATAAGGAACTCTGTTCCAAATCTTTGCACCTTTCAGTGAGACATTCAAATAACCGAAATATGAGAGCCAAAAACGTTTATCAAAACTCAATTGTGTTTTATTGTAGGTATAATCAGACCCCAATACACCATCTATACCAACACTATGAGACAAAATAAATACAGGCTTCTCTCTAGATAAAGAGTAGCGATATCTTCTTGAAGAATAGAACTTTTCTCCCGGAGCATAACGTAATGCAACATTAGCGGTAAACATCGAATAGTCATCAAGTTTTTCTAACCTATTATCGTTATTATAGCGAAAGAATTGTGTTAACTCGGAAGAGTATGACTTTTGATGTACAAAATCAATAGTAAAAGAAAATCCTGAATAAGACTCCCTCTGATAAGATAATGCAGCATTCAATTGATATATAGCATTCCTATCGTCAGAGCGATTAAAAAGAGAAGACAATATATTTCCACCGGAAAAATCCTCTCCAACCTTTGCAACATCATACTTAATTGAAGCTTTTAAGGAGTGAACTGGAAATTCCGTTCTATATAATTTTTTATCATTAAACGAATATTCCAATGCTCCATACCCCTTAGGACGTTTATCTTTGAACCCCCAAGCTCCATAAGTGCTCAAAAAAAAGTGTTTGTCAAAAAAAGTTGTCGTCTCGCCCCCTACTCTGACTCTCCAACCTTCTAACGCATTTTTAGTCACCACACTGAATATCGGTCCGACATCAAACTGACTATTGATTTTTTTTGTAGGGATGTAATTATCTACACAAAATTTAGCAATTGTCTCAACCACCCGAAAAGACTTTACTCCTCGTACCTCTTGCATTATTGCATCAACCTGACTCTCTTGCGTTTTTAATGGTTCTGCTCTTAAAGAATCCCATTGAGATTGAGTAAATAAATTTGCATTTTCACGCTCTTCAACCGGATTATCATTTTCAAAATAAGAATCAGCTAAAGGTTCAAACGAAAAATTATTATAAGTATTCAAACGCTCACCATATATCCGAGGAAGAGCAGGAACAAAGAAGTCGGCCGTCATATAATCCCGAGTCTTTAACCTTGCTCCGTTGGTATCCATCTTATACTCTAACTCGATATGCATATTTTGCACAAAATTCATATTAATATCCTTCGGTACATTAAAAACAGCCTTCTTTACATACTTTAAACTATCCAATGTAACAAATAAACTACCCGAAAAACCATACGCTTCAGCCGTAAATGGTGTAAATCCTAAATTTATACAAGGCTCACCATCAATTACCAACGAGTCGATAATGTAATATTTATAAAAAGATGGAGCTATAGAAGAAAGAGGACTAACAAAATGATTGGAGAGCAAAACAATATCATTATCATAAATATCAATCTCTTGAAACATCTCATCCAAAGTCTTTTGCACCCCCTCTTGAGGCAAAAATTCATCCAAACCATCTTGTTTTTTCGCCTGTATAATAGTATGCGTTTTATGCGGATTATTTTTCGTATAAATTGTTGAAATATTTTCTCTAAGACCTAACGGCAACACCGTTGTCCCATCATCTAAAGTATCTATATGATCATACAAAAACGCAAACTTGTTATTCAATATTCCAAACTTACCATCTTCAAATTCATTCCAAAAATAGGACAACTTTTGATACCGATCAAAAGAGTAATGAGGTTGATTCTGAATAGCAGCTTTATCCTTGTTAGCAATAACCTCTTTAACGAAGTTCACAGCCGGATTGTTTTTACGCTCATACTTCACTCGTTTAGGCTTAACAACAATTTCATCCAAGCCATAAAAATCAGAAGATAATTTAACTTTCAATGACCGTTTTTTTCCATTAGCTTTGATATAAAAAGATTTTTCTTTAAACCCGACCATAGAAACAACTAACGTTCCTGATTGATCTGTCACCAAAGAAAATGCACCATGAAGATCAGTCATCGTACCCTTTGTTGTATTTTTAAAATAAACGGATACATAGGGTAATATTTCGTTGGATGCAGAATCTCTAACAATACCGGAAATTTCAGTTACAATCTGAGCAATTGAAAATTTCGGGGCAATAAAAAAAAAGAAAAGAAAAAATAATTTATATTTATTCATATCAAAAATTGTAATCCATCAGAAGCCAAATAGGTATTATTAAAATGTTTTTTCGCCTCGTTTAATATAAGTTGTATATCTGAATAACGAGCTGAATAATGTCCTAGTATTAATTTACCGACAGAAGCCTTAGAAGCTAACAGCCCTACTTGTTCTGCAGTAGAATGGAAAGTTGCTTTTGCCCGTGCCAAATGCTGATGCAAAAACGTTGCCTCATGAAATAAACAATCCACCCCCTCTATATATGGTATAACAGACTCAGAACAAAGCGTATCAGAACAATAGGCATAGGATTTGGATTTTGAAGGAGCAGTCGTTAATTGAGAATTAGGAATAATTTCATCTCTCTCAGGAGAATAATAATCTGCACCTTCCTTTATCAAAGGAATATCTTTAATTGGAATCTTGTAAAAGTCGATTTTATCCCGAATGATATGCCTTAATTTAGTTTTTTCCTTAAATAAAAAACCTGAAGTTTGGATTTTATGCTTTAGAGGAATTGTCTCAACCAATAAAGACTTATCATCATATATCACGGCATGTTCTTTTGGATTAAAAGGTTCAAAATGAACTTTATAAGTCATTCCCTTACAAAAGAAAGAGAGCAATGGCAACAACAACTCCTTAAGCTCTTCGTGCGAATGGATATATAGGTCTGCAGTACGTCCTTGCATATCCAAAGTAGAAAGCAACCCAATTAATCCAAAACAGTGATCACCATGCAAATGGGAGATAAAAATATGATTCAAACGAGAAAGTCCGACACCAAATCGACGAATTTGATTTTGAGTACCTTCACCACAATCAATCATAAAGACCTTCTCTCTCAAAGACAATAATTGAGAGGGTTGGTTGAACTGCTTAGTAGGAATAGCAGAACCGGCACCTAATATATGCAATTGGAAATTTTCCATATTGCAAAATTAAAAAAAAAAGGTAGAAGTACAAGACCTCTACCTTTTCTATATTGGTTTTTAAAATTATTTGTTAGAGAACAAATCAATTTCTACACGGCGGTTTTTAGCTCTACCAGCAGCAGTTTTGTTAGTTGCGATAGGATCTGCGTCACCAAAACCTTTAGATTCTACGTTTACTGGATCTACACCTTTGCTGATCAAATAGTTTTTAACAGCAGCAGCACGATCTTTAGACAATTGAAGGTTTTTAGCTTTGTCACCTGTATTATCAGTGTAACCTTTCAATTGCAAAACCCAATCTTTACGAGACTTAGCCATGTTAGCCAAGTTATCCAAATATTGGTAAGAAGATTGTTTGATAACAGCTTTACCAGTCTCGAATTCCAAGTTAGACAAAGCAGTCTTGATAACTTTTTCTTCTTCTGCAGTTGGAGCAATCTTCTCAGGAACTTTAGTCATCTTGATGTGACGATCCAAAGAGTCTTGAGTAAATTTGATCTTATCTTGCAACTTCTTGATTTGATCGTTTTGTGCATTGATTTGCTCTTCCAATCTAGAAGTCATGTTAGCACACTCTTGTTTTTGAGCTTCCAACATTGGAGCATAATCAGGCAACTCAACTTGAGGAACATAATCAGCCCAAGCAATGTTTCTGATATTGCTTTCACCAGCAAATTTAAGGCGAACACCTAAGTTAGCAGACAAGAAAGAACGACCTGCAGTGAATCCATCCATTTCTGCGTTAGTATGCCATCTGTATTGAGCTTCCAAGAAGATACCAACCCATTTGCATACATCATATTCCAAGTTAGCTGCACCTAAGAATAACAACTTAGCACCAGTTTCTTTTTCTGCACCTTCCAATTCGTATCCATAGATAGTAGCACCAAGACCACCATTAGCATACAAATTCAATTTTTGCCATCCGGCAGAACGGTATGGAGCGATAATGTTAGAAACATTAACTGATCCAAAGAAAGCGATATCATGGCAATATCCATCCAACAATGGTTTTGGACTTTCTTGATCATTGTTCAAAAACATGTACTCAATACCCATTCCCCAACGAGGGTTGAATGTTCTTTCGATAAGACCACCAATCTCCATGTCAACTTTTTGATCTGATTGTCTCAAGTAGTTGATACCACCCTTAACAGCAATTGACCAATGGTTGATTGATTCCTTTGCTCCTTCTTCAGCAGCTTCTACATCAGAAGTTGCAACTGCTTGTTCTTCAACTTGCTCTTGAGCATTAACAGATGCTACAAGACTCAAAGCAGCGAATAATGTCAAAAAACTTTTTTTCATATAAAAATTTTTAATTAAAGTAAATAATTCAACGTTATTTTATATTGAGTTGATTGTTTCCAACCAACTCAATAGTTTTATTACTCTTCTCCTGCTGATAATTGCTCTTTCAATGCAGCCAACTCTTCGATATCACCCAAAGTAGTCTTCTCTACAGAGATCAAGTTTTCAGCCTTTTTAGTTGTTTTCTTCTTACGAGCCGTTGCTTTCTTCTCTGCACTCTCTTCTACAGGAGCTGCTGCTTTTTGAGCATCTTCGAAAATTCTACTGTGAGACAAGATAATTCTCTTAGCATCCTTGTTGAACTCAATAACCTTGAACATCAACTTCTCATCAACTTTTGCTTGAGATTTATCCTCTTTAATCAAATGTTTAGGAGTTGCAAATCCTTCTACACCATAAGGTAATGAGATAACTGCACCCTTGTCAATCATTTCTATAATTGTACCCTCATGAACTGAATCTACTGTAAAGATAGTTTCAAATACTTCCCAAGGATTATCTTCCAATTGTTTGTGGCCCAAACTCAAGCGACGATTTTCTTTATCAATTTCCAATACTTGAACCTCGATATCTGCACCAATTTGAGTAAACTCAGATGGGTGTTTAATCTTCTTTGTCCAAGACAAATCAGAAATATGAATCAAACCATCAACACCTTCAGTAATCTCTACAAACACTCCAAAGTTAGTAAAGTTACGAACTTTTGCTGTATGTTTGCTTCCGATTGCATACTCAGTATCTACAGCAGCCCAAGGATCATCTTTCAATTGTTTGATACCCAAAGACATCTTTCTCTCATCACGATCCAATGTCAAAACAACTGCTTCAACATCATCACCAACTTTCATAAAGTCTTGAGCACTACGTAAATGTTGTGACCATGACATTTCTGATACGTGAATCAATCCCTCAACACCTGGAGCAATCTCAACAAACGCACCATAATCAGCCATAACAACAACTTTACCTTTCACTTTATCTCCAACATTTAAGCCTGCATCCAAAGCATCCCATGGATGTGGAGTCAATTGCTTCAAACCTAAAGCAATACGTTTCTTATCATCATCGAAGTCCAAAATAACTACATTCAACTTTTGATCCAAAGAAACAACCTCTTCCGGATGTGTTACACGACCCCAAGACAAGTCTGTAATGTGAATCAAACCATCTACACCACCCAAATCGATGAATACACCGTATGAAGTGATATTTTTAACAGTTCCTTCCAATACTTGACCTTTCTCCAACTTAGAGATAATATCTTTCTTCTGTTGTTCCAACTCAGCCTCAATAAGAGCTTTGTGAGATACAACAACATTCTTAAATTCATGATTAATTTTCACAACTTTGAATTCCATGATCTTACCAACAAACATGTCATAGTCGCGAATTGGCTTAACATCAATTTGAGAACCTGGCAAGAATGCTTCAATACCGAATACATCAACAATCATACCACCCTTAGTTCTACACTTAATGTAACCTTTTATGATTTCATCATTTTCCAATGCAGCATTTACACAATCCCAAGAACGTGCTGCACGTGCTTTCTTGTGAGACAACAACAATTGTCCTTTTTTATCTTCCGGACTTTCAATATAAACTTCTACTTGATCTCCAACCTTAAGATCCGGATTGTAACGGAATTCGTTCATTGAAACAACTCCGTCTGATTTGTAGCCAACATTTACAACTACTTCTCTTTTGTTCATAGAGATTACAGTACCCATTACAACATCTTTGTCCTTCACGACATTCAATGTTTGGCTGTACTTACCCTCTAATTCTTCTTTACTGATGTTTGATAGAACATCACCATTTTCATAAGCATCCCAATCAAAATCGCTTACGGGATTCACTTTGTCAGTTAATTCACTCATTTTAAGTTAATAATAAAAAAAATAATAAATTCTAGTCGTTAGACAATATGTATAAATAAATTTCGTTGCAAATATATGACAAATATATTAAATAGCACTCATATTTCACCCATTTTTTTTACAGTTATTAATTCTTTTTTTCTATGTATTAACACACATGTGATTATAAATGTATTTTAAGTGCTAAAATTCAGATTATTACACATAAATTTACAGTATAATTTCTCATACATACGCATCATTTTTTCTTTATAAACCAACTTATTTATTACTAAAATCATCGTTTTATGACATATAACAAACATATATTAAAAATTGTTTGTTAATACAACATCTTCAAATTTTCTTTTTTTTAGGGTATGATTTTATAAAAAAACAACAAACAAACAATATTTTCCAATTTTATACTAATTTTGCAACTATTATTTCTACAAATTTTAATTGTATTCAAATATGAAAGTTTTTAAAGTCATTTTTATAGTTATCACTTCTCTTCTTATTATTTTAGGAGGTTTCATCTATTATCGTTACTACTTTGTTTTTGGCGAAGGCGTAAAAAGTGGTGAATTAAACTACGTGGTCTATAAAGGGTACTTGTTTAAAACATACGAAGGAAAAATGATTCAAAGTGGTTTTAAAGGCAATCAAGGAAGTGGATTTCAATCCAACGAGTTTATTTTCTCAATTGAGAATGATTCTTTGGCTAAAAAATTGGAAGTATTAAGCGGACATGACTTAGATCTTCATTACAAAGAATACATCGCTCCTCTTCCATGGAGGGGGAATAGTAAATATGTCATTGATAGTATCATAGCTATTAGAGAGTGAACTTGCGAACATAATCAACCTAAAAAAGTTCTTTAAAACTAACCTTTTAAAATATCTTTAAAATCGGTTAAATACAATATCTGATTAAACTATCATAACAGGCTGGTGTTATATCTACACAAACAATAACAAATTAAATTATGACACCAGTAAAAAGAAATCAAACATGGATGCCCAATCTATTTAACGACTTCTGGTCTAATGATTGGTTCAACATTCTTCCCGCTCGTAAAAGTTCTAATTTACCGGCAATGAACATTATCGAAAACGATAATTGTTTCAAAATAGAACTTGCTGTTCCCGGTATTACAAAAGAGGATTTTCAAATCAGTATTACCAACGATAACGAATTGGTAATTTCTGTAAACAAAAAAAATGAAACCGAAGAAAAGGATAAAAACGGAAAATATCTTCGGTGTGAATTTGGCTACACTCAATTTAAACAAACACTACTACTCCCCGAAAACATCGATAGAGATTGTATTGATGCAAAACAAGAAAATGGCATTCTTTATATCGAAATCAAGAAAAAGAAAGCTGAAAAAGAGGAGTTTTCAAAAGCTATCGAAGTGAAGTAAACAGATGCGGTTCTGCGCATTAAACGCTCACTAAGTGTTAACAAATTTCACTCGATGCAGAGACTGGGTTAAAGTAAATCTTTACTCAGTCTCGTTTTAATGTTATTTTTATAATGTACGAAAATTCTCTTTTCGTAATTCATAAAAGTAACATTTATTTTTCAATTCATCTTCCCCTTTTACAAAGATTCAAACATACTTGTACTTAAATATTTTTCTGCTCTATCCGGGAAAACCACAACTATATTTCCCTTATCAATCATCTCTGCTGTTCTAATAGCCGCTAACATAGCTGCACCACTACTCATTCCGGCAAATATACCCTCCTTAGCAATGATTTGTCGAGCTGTCGCTATCGCCTCTTCACTCTCAACCATAATTTGAACATCTATACGCGATGGATCATATATCGCAGGCACAATAGCCTCTTCCATATTCTTCAATCCTTGTATATAGTGCCCCTTTATTGGATGAGCACATACCACTTTAATTTCAGGTTTATGCTGTTTCAAAAATTTAGAGATTCCCATTATCGTACCTGATGTACCTAATGCACACACTAAATAATCGATATTCCCTTGCGTTTGTTCCCAAATTTCAGTAGCTGTAGTTTTATAATGTGCTTGATAATTCGCAGCATTGGAAAATTGATCCGGCATAAAATATTTATCAGGATTTTCATTAACCATCTTATGCGCCAAACGAATTGCACCATCTGTACCTTCGTTTGCAGGTGTCAATACAACTGTTCCTCCATATGATTTAATAATCTTTCTTCTCTCTATAGAAACTGCCTCACTCATCACAATTACAACCTCATAACCTTTAACAATTCCTGCTATAGCTAATCCGATTCCGGTATTTCCAGAAGTTGGTTCTATAATAACTTTCCCAGGTGTTAATTTCCCCTCCTTTTCGGCTTGCTCTACCATCTGTATTGCAATTCTATCCTTAATACTACCGGTAGGATTAAAACCCTCCAACTTCGCATAGATATTAACATTCGGATTAGGACATAATTTATTGATACGAACCAATGGAGTTCTTCCAATTGTATCCAAAATATTATTTGAAATCATAATTCACTCTCTTTCAAACGTTCTGCATTTTCTGCAATAATCAATTTATCTATTATCTCTTGAATCTCACCTCCTACAACTGCTTGTAAGTTGTAAAGAGTTAAATTGATTCTATGATCTGTCACACGTCCTTGTGGATAATTGTAGGTGCGAATCTTTGCAGATCTATCACCTGTAGAAACCATTGTTTTTCTTCTTTGAGCTATATCATCAACATATTTTTGATGCTCACGGTCATATATCATAGTTCTCAGACGAGACAAAGCTCTTTCCTTATTTTTTGGCTGATCTCGAGTTTCTGTACACTCTATCAAAATCTCCTCTGCTACACCTGTATTAGGGTTTCTCCACATATAACGCAAACGGACTCCGGATTCCACTTTATTTACATTCTGTCCTCCGGCTCCTCCCGAACGGAATGTATCCCACTTAATCTCACCTTCATTAATCTCTACATCAAACTCATCAGCTTCGGGTAAAACTGCAACAGTGGCAGCAGAAGTGTGAACTCGCCCCTGCGTCTCTGTCGCAGGTACACGCTGAACTCGGTGTACTCCTGATTCGTACTTCAATGTACCATAAACATTTTCTCCTGAAACGGTAAAGATAATCTCTTTAAATCCTCCAGCTGTTCCTTCGTTTAAACTAGATATAGCAATACTCCACCCTTTTGTTTCACAATATTTTGCATACATCTTATATAAATCTCCGGCAAATAATGCTGCCTCATCTCCTCCGGTACCACCTCTAATCTCAACAATCGCATTTTTCGAATCCTCAGGATCGGAAGGGATTAACAATATCTTTATATACTCCTCCATATCCGGCAATTTAGGCTCCAACTCCTCCAACTCCATCTTTGCCATCTCTCGCATTTCCGGATCACTTTCACTCTCTAAAATACTTTTAGCTTCTGCTATATTAGAAAGCACCCTTACATACTCCTTTCGAGCTAAAACAATCCGTTCAAGATCTCTATATTCCTTGTTAAGTTTAACGTAACGTTTCATATCCGCTATAACCGAAGGGTCGGTTATTAAGGTAGAAACTTCCTCAAACTTATGCTCTAAACCTTCTAATCTTTGCAACAACGTATTTTCCGACATAGCAATTATTTTCAAAAATTAAATCAATATTCGAACCGACCAAATTCACTCTCAATTAAAAGTTCTTTCTTGTCTGACTTTTCAACAAATCCGACAATTTGAGCATCGATTCCAAATTCTCGAGAAATTTGAATTACTTCTGTTGCCAATTTTTCCGGTAAATAAAGTTCAAAACGATGTCCCATATTGAACACTTTATACATCTCCTTCCAATCTGTTCCGGATTGTTCTTGAATAATTTTAAACAACGGAGGAACTGCGAACAAGTTATTCTTAGTAATCTTTACATTATCCACAAAATGCAAAACTTTAGTCTGTGCACCTCCAGAACAATGAACCATACCATGAATCTCTTTACGCATTATATCTAACACTTTTTTAATAACAGGCGCATAGGTTCTTGTTGGAGACAAAACCATTTTTCCTGCATTAACAGGACAATCTTGCACTCGATCCAACAGTGTCAACCCTCCGGAATATACCAAATCTGCAGGAACTGCTCCATCAAAACTTTCCGGATATTTAGTCGCTAAATATTTTGAAAAAACATCATGTCGAGCTGAAGTTAATCCATTGCTTCCCATTCCTCCATTATACTCTTTTTCGTATGATGCCTTTCCGTATGAAGCCAAACCTACTATAACATCTCCATCTTGAATATTGGCATTATCAACCACATCTGAACGTTTCATACGACAAGTAACAGTGCTATCAACAATAATGGTACGAACCAAATCTCCGACATCAGCTGTCTCTCCTCCTGTCGCATAAACACCAATCCCCATATCTCTTAACTCTGCCAATAATTCATCAGTTCCGTTTATAATAGCAGAAATAACCTCACCCGGAATTAACAATTTATTTCGACCAATTGTTGATGAAACCAATATATTATCAGTTGCACCCACACATAACAAGTCATCAATATTCATTATCAACGCATCTTGCGCTATCCCCTTCCAAACAGATAAATCTCCGGTCTCTTTCCAATACATATAAGCCAATGATGATTTTGTACCTGCACCATCAGCATGCATAATATTACAATAATCGGAATCCCCACCTAAGATATCGGGAATAATTTTGCAGAAAGCTTTGGGATACAATCCTTTATCGATGTTTTTTATCGCATTATGAACATCCTCTTTTCCGGCAGAAACACCGCGCAAATTATAACGTTGATCACTCATATCTATTTGTGTTATAAAAATACTTATTTTTTTTTGCAAAGATATAATAAAGAAACGAGGTTACAAAAATAGTCAAATTAAAAAAACTGAGAAGATTATAACAAAAAAAAGAAGGTGCAAATCATACACCTTCTTTCGGATCACCGGAAATTTACGGTGGGAAAGATTTGAAAATATACTATCTTTGTGGTATGGGACAGCGTAAAAAGAAGATAGAAGATCCGTTAAAATTGTTGTTACCAAGTGTAATATACGATTATTTTGAGTTGGTACATG
>JAEIGA010011504.1_pt1 | contig 13437 bp, 8 predicted proteins | sample 9270691 | NCBI WGS metagenome assembly JAEIGA01 (sample SAMN17057246, study PRJNA624740) | gut metagenome | biome: biome; isolation source: fecal sample | host: Bos grunniens | place: China: Xizang | collected 2019
CCAACCTCCATTCTATGTCTTTGGATCGGAGAATGGTGGGTATGTCGTAGTCGCCGGATATGAGGCTGCATATCCTGTATTAGGATTCAGCCGTACCGCATCGTTTGATAAGAATAATCATTCGCCGGGTGAGGAGTACCTTTTTGACTGGATGAGTGTTGTAGTTGCAAAGGCAAGGGAGAATGGGGTGATGCCCACATCTGGTGTTTCTGCGGAATGGGATGTGTACCTTTCCGGAGAGGTGCAGCCGTACGGGCATGAGGTTGTTCTGGAGACTGCAGATTGGAGTCAATCTGATCCGTATAACAGGCTTTGCCCGATCTTGAGCGGAAGGCGTTGTCTGACCGGATGTGTGAATACTGCGACGGCGATCATAATGCGTTATCACAAATGGCCTCAGTCAGGCTCGGGATATCTGCCGTCTTATATGCTTGGTGGACGTGACTTCGGGGGGCATCAGTTAGGGCATATCTATGATTGGGACAGTATGCTGCTTAATTATGAACAGGGAGAGTATTCTGATTATCAGGCAAATCAGGTGGCTCAGATTATGTATGATGTGGGAGTCATGAATGAGTCGGATTATGGCCCTGATGAAACTGGTACCAATCTGAATTATGAGAGGCTTGTTGAATATTTTGATTATGACCCCGGAATACTTCAGTTGACCAGGACAAGATTCTCTGATGCGGAATGGGAGGCGTTGATAAAGAATGAGATAGATTCCGGACGTCCTGTCTATTACACGGGGCAACCTGTTTTGGCGTCTACGGGGCATGCGTTTCTTATCGATGGATACAGCGGGCGGTATTTCAGTATGAATTTAGGATGGGGTGGAAATGACAATCGTTTCTATACCCTGACTTTGATCGATGGCCTGGAGGATGATATGCCATATTATTCGCAATCACAGACTGTTGTCGTCAATATAAAGCCAAATGAGGGCGGAAAGCCAAGCTGTTTCTTGACCAAGACAAATTATATCTATATTGATGATTGGAATTATATGCCTGGAGAGCCTTTCTATCTAAATAAGTTTGTTGTTCAAAAGATAGGGCTGCTCGATGTGTATTGCTGTGATCTTGCTTATGGTGTTGTCGATAAGGACGGACATATAAAGGAAATAATATCATCTCCTGTCCGGGCAGAGATTAAGAAAAGCTTCTCATCTGACGATAATGTTCTGTGTGTCGTGACTTCGGATCTGTCTGCTGATGATACGATAAGACTTTGCTATCGGGATATGGAAACAAATGTATGGGCGGTGATGCATTCTTCCCCGGAGGGTATTCTCGGGATGGTGCACGATTCTCCTCTTCACTCTTTATGCTCAATCAATTATAGTAAATACGAGGATCGTGATTCCGGTGAGTACCGTGAATTGGAAATCGGTGTTCCTATTGGTGTATGCCGCAGATTCTATGATGAAGATGGCGTAAAGATTCCAGTTGAGGATGGGTATCTGGTCAGTGATGAATTTCAGGTTAGTCTGAAGCGCAGTTCAAGGCTACTCACCCTGAGAAAGAAGAGAGGAGATGGATATCATAGGATCACGATCCAAGTGTATGATATGGCGGATGAGTATTCTTTTGATGTGATATTCTGATTGAAACTTCCGGATGCAGTATGCCGGCGTGTCATCAGATGTTGGAAATCAGTACTCCGACGACGCGGAATATATTGATGACATCGTCGTATGGCAGGCTGAAGTCCGGGAAGTCGGTCTGATTTTCGGCAATGAAGGTGAGGCCTTCTCCGTTGTCCACGATCTTCCTGAGGAACATACCTTGTGATCTGGTGTCTACAACATAGATTTCTCCGTTGATGATTGTGACGTCCGCAGGCATTCTCCTTAAAGCCATCAGATATCCTCTCCGTATGCGTGGTGACATTGCGTCTCCGGGGCAGGTTGCGAAGAGATCGTGTTTCTGGAAATGAGGCACAGGGGGTAATCTTTCTACAGACGGAGAGGTGGTCACATACTCGTATGTGTCAATCTCGGGTGCTCTGAACAGTCTTGCAGGAACCACGGGGATGTCCTCGTCGTGGTTGAGTTCCGGATGGTCTTCCAGATGATATTCGTGCTCATCAGAAGACTGAGGGTCGAACATCGGTCCCTCTCCTGTGAGGAGCCAGTTCACCCTGAATCCGAAGGCCTTGTTCCATTTGGCCGCAGAGTTCTTGCCGAATGCACGGCCATTGAGCTGATTGCTGATAGCAGCCTGCTGGACGCCGAGCCGGCCCGCTGCATCCGTTTGCGACAGGCCGATTTCAGCGAAATATTCCTTAATTGTGTTACCTATTTCCTTTCTTATTGGCATTTTGTGATAATTTATACAGAAAAAGTGTAAAAATGTATTGTATATTACAAAAATGGTGTTATGTTTGCGGTGTGTTCTTCGCGCTTCGGTGCAAAGATACTAATAAAAACCGAGATTGTGTGTAGTTATCACAAAAAATGTAATATTTGACTCTTTGGCTTTTTACTAAGTTATGGAAAAGATTTGTTCTATTGCTTGTTTTATCGTGGGAGCTGTCTTCCTGATTATTGCTCTCCTAGGTGCGTGGCGCCACCTCTTTACAATGAGCGTCTGCGTTGCCGTAGGTCTTTTGGCCAAAGAGGACAAGGGGTGATATCCTATCTGCACCACTGATCCAGCCAACGGAAATATTCCCTATGCCAGAGAAGAGCATTCTGCGGCTTGAGGATCCAATGGTTCTCATCCGGGAATATGAGCAGTCTTGACGGAACACCCATCATCTGTGCGGCATTGTAAGCTGCCATTCCTTCATCCACCGGCACTCTGTAGTCCATCCCTCCGTGGATGACCATAAGAGGTGTGTGCCAGTTGGTTACCAGCTTATGAGGTGAGAGTTCGTAATGACGTACGGCCTTAGGATCATTGCTCCATGGTGATCCACCCTGCTTGATTCCGCCGAATGTCACTCCGTCCCCTGCAGGTCCTACAGGACATTCAGGTGTTCCCACGCGTGGGTCGATCTCGGTCTCGTGAAGTCCTCCGTTGTCGAAGTTAGGGAACCACATCTCCTCTGTGGTCATGTACATGTGCTCCTCGTTGAAGATTCCGGCGTGTGCGATGAAGGCGTCAAATACGTCGCCGTGGGTACCGCAGAGATAATATACCGAATATCCGCCGTAACTGGCTCCGCATGCTGCCATCTTGTCAACGTATGGCTCGGCTTTCACGGTCTTCGCTGCCACGAGGTAGTCCTGCATGTTCAGACCTGGATAGTCTCCCGAAATCTGCTCTGTCCACTCCTGGCCGAACGCTGTGGTTCCACGTCTGTTAGGAAGCACGACTACATAACCCTGCGATGTCATCAGACGATAGTTCCATCGGTATGACCAACCCTGGCTGAGCGTGCCCTGGGGGCCTCCGAGGCAGATAGTGATTGCAGGATATGTCTTCGAAGGATCGAACTGAGGAGGGTAAAGCACCCATGTGAGCATCTTCTTGCCGTCCACGGTGTCAAGCCATCTGGCCTCAGTTTCATGCTCTGCAAGCTGAGACAGTATATGGTCATTCTCCTTTGTTATCTGTGTATATCCGGCTTCACCGTCCTTAATATTGACAGCTACAAGCTCGGTAGGGAAGTCCATGCTGCACCAGGTGGTGTAGAGGGTTGTTGAACCGTCCTCGTTGTTGCTGATGTGGAACGGAGATCCGAAGTCATACCACATGTCCTCGCCGGTGATACGCTCCATGTATGTCTCTACTCCGTTTGGACCATAATGCCATACCCAGATGGACTGGATTCCTTCAACCAATGAAGAGAAGTAGATGTCCTGTGAGTCATCGGACCACACCGGAGCAGAAACGTTGTATTTGAACGATGTGCTTTTGTCGGGATGTATTATGGCCGGCACTCCGCTTCCGTCAGCATTCACTGTGCTGTAGTCGGCCCAGGCGACCACCATTGTCTGCTTGTCAGCCTCGTAACCGTCACGCTCCATGCTGATCCAGGCCAGAGATTTACCGTCAGGACTCCATACCGGATCTGTGTCATATCCGTTGGCGCTGCATTCTACTCTTGCGCACTCGCCGGTCTCTACATTATATATATAGATGTCTGTGTTGGTCGAGAAAGCGTACTTCTTGCCCACAAGCTTGCGGCATGAATATGCGATGAAACGGCCGTCTGGGCTCCAAGAAAGCTGCTCGAGTCCGCCGAAAGGCTCTGTAGGGAGCTCGTACAGCTCGGTCTCTGCCTCAAGGATGTCCTTGCCGGGCTTTACTGCACCTTTTCTGAATGCGAATCCGCTTACGAAGGTATGGGGGATTTCCATAACCGTGTGATCCCAATGTCTGTACATCAGGTCATCAGTCGTGTAGGCGGTAGCCTTGTCAAGATCAGCGTAACAGTCGGTCGGAGACTTTACGTCACTCTTGATGTAGCTTATATACATTACCTTCTGCTGGTCGGGAGAAAGCTTGAATTCTGCGATCCCGCCAGGAATGTCACTCAACTGTCTCAGTCCGGATAGCTTCCATCTGCCTCCCTTTTCCTTGATTGAAGCCGACCACATCTGTCCTCCCATCAGGAATGCTATCTTCTTGCCGTCAGCGCTCCAGCGTGCGTTGCTTATGCTTTTGCCTGACTTGGTAAGTTCCTGAGCTCCGCTTCCGTCCAGGGCGCAGATGGCGAGGTTGCGCACGCTCTTGTTGTCCGCTGTGGATGTGTAGCTTACTCCATACAGGATGTGCTTTCCGTCAGGGCTTACCTGAGGGTCGGAGAGTCTTCCGAATGCGAGCAGAGCCTCAGGGGTCATCTGCCCGTTTTCTATGACTATGCCGCTCTTGGCGATGTAGCCTTCTTCATTGAAACCTTTCTGTGTCATTGTCTTGATGATGATTGCAATTCCTGCTGCGATTCCCAATACTATGCATAACTTGTAGAGGGTGTCGGCAAATCTGTTGAAACTCATAGGAATATGTTTTAAATGTTATACTTTTCGGCTGCTTTCCTGTGCTCTTCCGCCACCTTGTTCCTTATGTCTTCAGGGCTGATCACTTCAAGTCCGCTACCATATTTGCAGAACTCCATGATCAAGGCCTTGTTGGGGCATACGAAGATGCTGAAAGTGACGGAATCATTGTCCGAAGCGATTTCCTTCTGACTGCTATGGATGGGAAGGTCCCGGAGAAAGCGCGCCTCTGTCTCGCTTGTGCGGAAGGTTATGGTCCTTCCCTTTGATTCCGGGATATATATGCCGAAGCTTGTGGCAAACAGCTCGTCTATGTCGAAGTGTGCAGGCATTCTGAATGTCTTGCCGCTCATTTCGAGATGACGGATCCTGTCGAGTCCGTACACCCTCAGGGCTCCTCTTTCGATGCAGTATGCCACAAGGTACCAGCGTTTGGCGAATTCCTTGACTGCGTATGGTCTCAGTGTATATCCGTCAGTCTCGCTGCTGGTATATTTCTGATAGATTATGCATATCTCGCGATTCTCGGACATCGCTTCCATTATGGATGTAAGATGCCGGTGTCCGGAAGGAATGTCCTCGACCGATACCCTTCCCGATAGCCTTTCCCTGCCCAGAGACAGCATGTTGTTTACGGTGAATGTGTTTATGAGCCAGGCGGTTTCAGCTCCTTCGTCAGCTACGTCGTCGCTGTAACTGATGAAATAGCGGTTGGTACTTCTGTTGCATTCGATCATTATCCCGAACACCTCTTCCACGGCTTCCCTGTGGTTGTTGAAGGTGCGGCGGGAATACGGACTGTCGAATCTGTTTTCCCACATATCTGTGATTTCGCCCAGACTCAGGCCGTTCTCGCCGGCTCTGATGAAAGTCTGCACGAGCCATATATATTTTCTCAGCAGTTCTGTTACCATATCCTAACTTATCTTGCTGTAATCCTTTATCTGATACTTCTCTTTGCCAAGTTCCTTCCTCAGCATCTGGTTGCGGTCCGATGTAAGGGTGGGATCTTCACGCAGGACAGCATCCGCGCAGTCTCTTGCCGCATTGAGGATAATTCCGTCCTTGGCAAGGGATGCTATGTTGAGGCTTATCGGAAGCCCACTCTGCTGCGTTCCTTCCAGATCTCCGGGTCCTCTCATCTTCATATCCTCCTCGGCAAGTTCAAAGCCGTTTTCCGTAGCGCACATCAGCTCTATCCTGTGCCGCGACTCCTTGCTCATCTTCGGTCCCGTCATCAGCACGCAGTAAGACTTCTCGCTTCCGCGTCCGACCCTGCCCCTGAGCTGATGAAGCTGGCTGAGACCGAATCTCTCAGCGCTTTCGATCACCATTACTGATGCGTTCGGCACATCTACTCCCACCTCTATCACGGAAGTGGCCACGAGGATGTCAGCCCTGCCTGCGGCGAATGCGTCCATATTGAACTTCTTCACATCGTTGAGCTGCTTCCCGTGCACGACCGCCGTCTTGTATTGTGGGAAGGGGAATTTCTGCATTATTTCTTCGGCTCCGGCCTCAAGGCTCTGATAGTCAAGCTTCTCTGTCTCATTTATCAGAGGATAGACTATGAATACTTGTCTGCCTAAGCTGATCTGATCGCGCAGGAAGTTATATAATGCAGGCCGCTTGCCCTCTGTCGCGTGAATGGTCTGCACAGGCTTTCTGCCAGGAGGCAGCTCGTCTATGACAGATACGTCAAGATCACCGTAAAGCGTCATCGCCAATGTGCGGGGGATAGGAGTGGCGGTCATCACAAGCACGTGAGGAGGTGCTTCTCCTGCAGCCTTGCGCCAAAGCTTGGACCTTTGTTCCACGCCGAAGCGGTGCTGCTCGTCTATGATGGCGAGTCCGAGATTGCGGAAGACCACGTTGTCTTCTATCAGGGCGTGCGTGCCGACTATTATTCCGATGCTTCCATCTTCCAGCCCGCTGTGAACTTCCCTTCTTTCAGAAGTCTTGCTGCTTCCTGTCAGAAGGGCCGAACGGACTCCCGTTGGTGCAAGAAACTTCTGTATGTTCTTGAAATGCTGCTGGGCAAGCACTTCCGTCGGAGCCATTATACAAGCCTGATATCCGTTCCCGATGGCTATGAGGGCGGTCAGCACGGCAACCATTGTCTTTCCGCTGCCGACATCTCCCTGCAGGAGGCGGTTCATCTGATGACCGCTCTTCATATCTTCCCTTATCTCGGTTATCACTCTTTTCTGAGCCCCGGTAAGAGGGAAGGGGAGTGACTCGTAGCAAGCGTTGAAGGCTTCTCCGACTTTGATCATACGTATTCCCTTTTCCGCACGGCTCCTTACATATTTCTGCTTCAGGAGTGAGAGCTGGAGATAAAAAAGTTCCTCGAACTTGAGACGGTACTTCGCCTTTTCGAGCGAATTTATGTCTCTCGGGAAGTGTATGTTCCTTATTGCGAAGTGGAGTGGCGTGAGGCCGCATTGACGCATCAGATATTCAGGCATCGACTCTTCCATATAGGGCAGTCCCTTTTCCAGGGCTACTTCCATCAGTTTGTTCATTACCTTGCCCGTAATGCCGCCGTTCTTGAGCTTTTCCGTGCTCGGATATACTCCTGTCATTGAGGAGTCTCCTGCTGATGCTGCCCCAGACGGAACGGAATCTATTTCCGGATGCACCATATTTATCCTGCCGTTGAAGGCTGTCGGTTTACCGAAGAATACGAACTCGAGGCCGGGCTTGAGCTTGTCCATAGTCCATTTCATTCCCTTGAAGAATACAAGCTCCATTTCTCCTGTCCCGTCGGCTATCCAGACACTGAGTCTCTTCTTCTCTATGACGTCCACCCTGTGTACCCTGGCTCTTATCTGGATATATGCCATATCTGGCCTGGCCTCCGCTATTCTTACGAACGAACTGCGGTCAATGTATCTGAACGGATACAGCCTCAGCAGCTCGCCTATCGTACCGACGGCAAGTTCCTTCTTCAGAAGTGCAGCCCTCTTGGGACCGACACCCGGAAGAAACTGAATGTCCATATCCAATCCGTTTTGTGCCATATACTGGCAAATCTAATAAATTTTCCGCTTTCTTCATATTATTTATATATATTTGTAAGTTGATTTGATATAATCCAGTTAAAGATATGGCAAGGAAATTAGTTGTGGGAATTACCCAGGGAGACGGCAATGGCATCGGTTACGAAGTTATCATCAAGGCGCTTGCCGATGAGAGGATGCTGGATATGTGTACTCCTGTGATCTACGGATCGTCCAAGATATTCGGCTTCTACAAGAAGCAGATACACAATATTGACCAGATCAATACAAATGTGATCAGCTCGGCCAAGGATGTTCATCAGAAGAGGGTGAACATCGTGAACTGCCTTCCTGAAAATGTGTTTGTTGAGCCGGGACAGCCGACTCCGGAGTCTGCCAAATCGGCGATGACTTCACTTGAAAGGGCAGTGGCGGACATAAAGGAGGGATATATCGATGTGCTCGTTACGGCTCCGATAAACAAGAGGGCTATGGTCGGCGAGGGCTTCGGCTATACCGGTCATACAGAGTATCTTGAGAAGGAGTTCGGCGTAGATGAGGTAGCTATGATCATGGTCTGCGACAGACTCAAGGTGGGAGTCGTGACCGGACATATCGCCTTGAAGGATGTGGCATCAAGCATCACCAAGGAGAAGATCCTCCGCAAGCTTCGCCTTATGAAGACTTCTCTTGAAAGGGATTTCGGAATTGATTCTCCAAAGATTGCGGTTCTAAGCCTGAATCCTCATTGCGGTGACGGCGGACTTCTCGGAGATGAGGAGAAGGAGATCATTCTTCCTGCTGTTCAGGAGGCCAATGTCGAGGGCATCCTTGCGTTCGGACCATATTCTCCTGACGGTTTCTTCGGATCCTGCTACAGCAGATTTGACGCGGTGCTTGCAATGTACCACGACCAGGGACTCACTCCTTTCAAAGCATTGGCATTTGAAGAAGGTGTAAATTATACTGCAGGACTACCGATCGTAAGGACATCGCCGGATCATGGTACAGCTTACGAGATGGCTGGCAGGGATCTGGCGGATCCGCGCTCTATGATCTCTGCTATATATACTGCCATAGACATATACAACCGACGTGCAGACTATGATGATCTGGTGGAGAACCGTATGACCATCAAGATGCCGGATACAGAGATAAAGCCTAAGGGCGGAAGAATCATAGAATAAGGTATGGCAGAGCCTATGCAGCAGGAAAGACCGCCGATTTTCCTCTATACTGACGGTGCATCAAGCGGAAATCCCGGCCCCGGAGGTTATGGTGTCGTCCTGAAGTGTGCCGGACGTATGATGGAGATGTCCGAAGGCTTCAGTCTCACAACCAACAACAGGATGGAGCTCCTGGCCGTCATCAAGGGACTTGAGGCCATAAGATGGCAGAATGCTGAGGTTCATGTTACCAGCGATTCGTCTTATGTAGTCAATGCAATCAATAAGGGATGGCTGGAGAACTGGAGGAGGAAAGGCTTCGCCAAAGTGAAGAATCCGGACCTTTGGATGCGGCTTCTTCCGCTTCTTCAGAAGCACAGGGTGGCCTTTCATTGGATAAAGGGACATGCCGGACATCCGGAGAATGAAAGGTGCGATGCTCTTGCGGTCGCTGCAGGGGCAGGAGCTGTAGCTCAGGGAAAAGTTCTCCCTCCTGATACGGGATACACGCCTGAAGACGCATTGCTGTAACTAGATAATTTGTTGAAAATGAATATCATCAAGACGGAAATAGACGGTCTGGTCATTATTGAGCCGAGAGTCTTCCGGGATCAGAGGGGGTACTTCTTCGAGGCTTTCTCCGAAAGGGAGTTTGCCGACAAGGTCGCTCCCGTGAAGTTCGTGCAGGACAACGAGAGCCGGTCTTCCTACGGAGTGGTCCGCGGCCTGCATTTCCAGAGGCCTCCTTTTGATCAGGCGAAGCTTGTCAGAGTGGTGAAGGGACGTGTGCTAGATGTGGCTGTGGATATGAGAAAGGGATCGCCTACCTACGGCAGATATGAGTCTGTGGAACTGTCGGAAGACAATCACCGTCAGCTGTTCATCCCGAGAGGCTTTGCCCACGGCTTCAGCGTCCTTTCCGATGAAGTCATTTTTCAATATAAGTGTGACAATTATTATGCTCCTCAGAGCGAAGGTGCTGTGATCTGGGATGATCCGGATCTGGCGATAGACTGGAAGATCCCGGCTCAGGACGTACTCCTTTCCGATAAAGACAGGAGGCATCCTCGACTTGCCGATCTGGGAGATGTTTTTCTAATGTAAATTCTTGCGCGGATATGAAGATTCTGGTGACGGGTGCCGCAGGCCAGCTTGGCAGGGCGCTTAGGGATATTTCGGAAACATCGGGGCACGAGTGCATATTCACTGATGCGAGGCCTTGTGATGGAATGCAGGTGCTGGATGTCACTTCGGCTGAAGATGTGCTGGCCTTCATCCGTAGGCATAATGTCGGAGCAGTTGTCAATTGTGCCGCTTATACTGACGTGAACGGTGCGGAGGATGATAGGGAAAAGGCTGCTCGGATCAATTCGTATGCTCCATCTGTTCTTGCTGATGCAGTCGGGGAAACTGGCGCCGTGCTTATCCATATCTCTACAGACTATGTCTTTGACGGACAGAAGAATACACCTTATTCCGAGGACGATGAGCCCGCTCCTCTCAGTGTGTATGGAAAGACCAAGCATGACGGTGATATGGCTGTCTGTGCATCAGGATGCAGCTATGTCATACTCAGAACGGCCTGGCTTTATTCCTGCCACGGACGCAATTTCTTCAATACAATAGTTGACAGGACTGCCCTCAATCCTTCGATGAAGGTGGTTGCAGACCAGGTCGGTACACCTACATACGCTCCGGATCTTGCAGATGCCATCTTCCGCATCCTTGATGCAGGTGTCGCCGGAAAAGAGGGGATATATAATTATACAGGCGAAGGCCTTTGCAGCTGGTACGATTTCGCTGTAGCTATCTGCAGCGGTGTCGGACATATATGCCGTATTTCTCCATGCCGGACCGATGATTATCCGTCAAAGGCCTCGCGCCCGCATTATTCCGTTCTCGATAAGTCCAAGATAAAGTCTGTCTTTGGAATCGATATCCCGCATTGGACCGAATCCTTGAATATGTGCATCATGGATTATAGGTCAATTGAAGAATAATGACTTTTTTCTGCCATTTTGGCAGTTTATGGCAGTCGTTTTTGATATTTGCTTAAATGTCACTATATTTGCAGGTTGTGTGTACTGTTGTGCATGCAACCTGTTATTGAATAATAAACTATACAACGATATGTCATTTACAGACGTTTTCAAAAAGATTTTCGGTACCAAGGCCGATCGTGATATGAAGGCCATCAGGCCGACCTTGGACAAGGTGCTTGAAGCATATAAGACTATAGATAAGCTTTCGGATGACCAGCTCAGAGAGAGATGCCAGGGATTGAAGGATAAGATTCAGGCAGCTATCGCTCAGGATGAGAACCGTATCGCTCAGATCAAGGAAGAGCTCGAGAAGGACATACCTCTCACGCAGAAGGAGGCTCTTGCCACTGAGCAGGACAAGCTTGTAAAGAAAGTGGATGAGACCATCGAGAAGGTACTTGACGAGATTCTTCCGGATGCTTTCGCTATTATGAAGTCGACAGCACGTCGTTTTGCGCAGAATACGCAGATCAGGGTGAAGGCAACACAGTTTGACCGTGATCTCAGCACTTCCAAGGAGTTCGTGACCATCGACGGTGACTATGCTCTGTGGCAGAACCACTGGATGGCCGGCGGTAATGAGATGACCTGGGATATGGTCCACTATGATGTGCAGCTTATCGGCGGTATCGTCCTCCATCAGGGTAAGATCGCAGAGATGGCGACAGGAGAAGGAAAGACCCTCGTGGCTACCCTTCCTGTATTCCTCAATGCGTTGGCCGGCAAGGGAGTGCACGTGGTGACAGTCAATGACTATCTCTCGAAGCGAGACTCTGAGTGGATGGGACCTCTCTATATGTTCCACGGACTTTCGGTGGATTGCATCGACAAGCATCAGCCTAACAGCGAAGCCCGCAAGAAGGCCTATGCCTGCAACATCACTTTCGGTACCAACAATGAGTTCGGTTTCGACTACCTCCGCGACAATATGGCCACATCTATGAAGGATCTGGTTCAGAAGAAGCATCACTTCGCAATCGTCGATGAGGTGGACTCTGTGCTCATCGATGACGCGCGTACCCCTCTGATCATTTCAGGACCTGTTCCTAAGGGAGAGGATCAGCAGTTTATGGAGTACAAGCCGCTTGTCGAGCGCCTTTACAGCAGTCAGAAGACTCTCGTCAACCAGCTCCTCAACGAGGCAAAGAAGCTGATCGCAGAAGGAAACGAGAAGGATGGTGGAGTGCTCCTTTTCAGAGCCTACAAGGGATATCCGAAATATAAGCCGCTCATCAAGTTCCTCAGCGAGCCGGGTATGAAGCAGCTACTTCAGAAGGTCGAGAATTATTACATCCAGGACAACGAGCGCGAGATGCCTTTCATTACAGACGAACTTTTCTTCGTCATCAATGAGAAGCAGCACTCAGTGGATATGACCGACAAGGGTCGCGACCTCATCACCGGCAACCTCGAGGATTCGAACTTCTTCGTTCTTCCTGACGTAGGTGCGGCAGTTGCTGAGGTACAGAAGAATCTTGAGCTCACAGCACAGGAAAAGCAGATCAAGAAGGATGAGATCCTCGCTGACTTTGCTCTCAAGTCGGAACGCGTACATACTGTAAATCAGCTCCTTAAGGCATATACGATGTTCGATAAGGAGATTGATTATATCATTCAGGACGGAAAGATCAAGATCGTCGATGAACAGACAGGACGTATTATGGAAGGCCGCCGTTGGAGCGATGGACTCCATCAGGCTGTCGAGGCAAAGGAGAATGTGAAGGTTGAGGCTGCTACCCAGACTTTCGCTACCATCACCCTCCAGAACTACTTCCGTATGTATCACAAGCTTGCCGGTATGACCGGTACAGCTGAGACTGAGGCAGGCGAGTTCTGGTCTATCTACAAACTCGATGTGGTGGTGATCCCTACCAACAGACCTATCGCACGTATCGACAATAATGACCTTATATATAAGACAAAGAAGGCCAAGTATGAGGCTGTGATCAACAAGGTTGTGGAACTTACCGCAGAGAAGAGGCCGGTGCTCGTGGGTACTACCGATGTCGAGACTTCGGAACTTCTCAGCCGTATGCTCCGCCTGCGCGGTATCCAGCATCAGGTCCTCAATGCGAAGCAGCACGCTCGCGAGGCAGAGGTAGTGAAGCATGCCGGAGAGCCTTCTACGGTGACTATTGCTACCAATATGGCCGGTCGAGGAACCGATATCAAGCTTCCTGATGAAGTGAAGGCTGCCGGAGGACTTGCCATCATCGGTACGGAACGCCATGACAGCCGTCGTGTGGACCGTCAGCTCAGAGGTCGTTCAGGACGTCAGG
>JAEIGA010011505.1_pt1 | contig 13436 bp, 12 predicted proteins | sample 9270691 | NCBI WGS metagenome assembly JAEIGA01 (sample SAMN17057246, study PRJNA624740) | gut metagenome | biome: biome; isolation source: fecal sample | host: Bos grunniens | place: China: Xizang | collected 2019
AGAACCCTTTGGATAATTATTCTCATCAGCCTCGGATTTGAACTTTAAGACCCGCTTCGACCAAAGGTTTTGCAATTTCCTCCATCTCAGCTACAGTTACTTTTGCAAGTTCCTGAGCAGGAGTCTCCCTGTCGATGGTGTACATCATAATTTCTCTAGGTTTCAGATCCAATGCAATTTTTACCCAATGTGAAACTACCTCGGGGTCGGTGGTATCGATATATATTCCGTCAACAGTCCCTTTCAGGAACATAGTCTGAAGAATGAAATCTCCATTGAACTTTCTGATATTTTCAATGGTGTCAGCCAAAGAGTAATTTCCCTGAGGATTGTCAATGATTCGGATATATTCTTCCAAACCGCTGTCTATCTTTAAGATAGGATTTGTGACTTTCATCAAAGCGGCTCTCACTTTGTCATTTCCGATTCTTGAAGCATTTGTCAACACAGAGACTGCAGCGTTGGGGAAGAATTTGTCACGAAGTTCGATGGTTTTGTCTATGATTGCCGGAAATTCAGGGTGAGTGGTTGGTTCTCCGTTGCCTGAGAAGGTGATGGTGTCAATGTTGATTCCTTCATTTTTAAGTTCATTGAATCTTCTCTCCATTTCAGAGAAAACCTCCTCTTTTGTTGGCAATTTCTGGTCATTTTTTCCATCCTTGTTCCATCCACATTCGCAGTAGATACAGTCGAAACTGCAGAATTTGCCATTTAGAGGCATTAAGTTTATACCTAATGAATTTCCTAATCTGCGGCTCTTAATAGGGCCAAAAACTATTTGATTGAAAAGTATTGTCATTTTTAAATAATTCGTTTTGAGCGACTTTGAGGAGTTAATTTCATATTCTCAAAGTCGATGTTATCAATTAATACCACGCCCGGTTTTTTACCTGGGGTAAAGCTTCCGAGCCAATGGTGTTGAGCTAATGCTTCAGCACCATTGAGTGTGCTCCATTGCAAAATTTCTGCCAGAGGAATTTCGGGGAAGTTGCTTTGGATACATTTTATCTCCTCTACCATTGACAAAATGTCATTGGATGAGAGACTGTCTGTTCCAACAAGAATTTTCAAACCGTTTTCTCTGAATAGTTTCAATGGAGCTAATGTGTTATGTATGAATATATTTGAAAGAGGACAAGTTACCCAGAAAAGGTTTTGGGCTGCCTCTTTTGCTGCATTGATGCTCTCCTGATTGGTTACAGTGTTGTGAATGAGCAAAATGTTTTCCTTAAATGGGGCAGGATGAACTTTTGAAATTCTGTCAAGGAAGTGGAGCAGGGCGGGTTTTCCTGTTGCAGGTGGAACACTAAGTCCTCTTCCGATGTAATTTTCATAAAGGGCTCCGCTGTGCGAACAAATCATATCTTCCTCTTCCTGAGACTCCTGGTTATGGTATGAGATGAATCCTTTGGATAGTCCTTCAGCCGAAGCAGCAGTAAGAAGTTCAGGACTCATTGTGTAGGGAGAGTGTGGGGTAATACCTGCATCGATTCCCATCTCTGTAGCTTTTTCAAGGAGTTGTTTTGCTCCTGAAATTACCTCTGGTACATCATTTGCCTCTGTTCCGAATACTTCAATGAATGTTCTGGTGTAGATGGGACTCTCCTTTTTAATCTGGAAGCTTTCGTCACAATTTGAAATGTCAGCCATTGCACTTACCCCTTCTTCGTAAAGTTTCTCAAACTGATTGGCAATGCACTCGATTCGAACCTCTTTCGGTGCACTTTCCCGAAGCTCGTTTATCTGGTTGATGAAACCCGACATTCCGGTTCCCTTTTTGAATTTGCCTTGAAGGCTGGAAAGTTCAATGTGGCAGTGTGAGTTTACAAAACCGGGGCACAAGATACCGTTGTAGAATTCTGTTGATGCGGTCTCTTGAGTCAGTTCTCCTATTTTAATAATGGTTCCGTCATCTTCCAATTCGATGAATCCATTTCTAATTGGTTCGGAATCAATAGGAAATATATAATTGGCTGCTATTCTTCTCATTTCTCTTTATTCTCTTTGTTTTGTTGTTGTTTCTCGGCTTTCTTTTTCAGAATGCCTTTGTTCTCCGATTTATTCTGTTTGGGGTTGTTTGTCGCTTTATTCTTGTTTTCGGGACCGATTTGAGATGGTTTTATTTGTCGGTTTGTGCTTTTATTGACATCCGGAGCATGTTTTTTTATCCCTTTGGGATTGTTTTTGTCCCCTTTCAAGTTTTTGCCGGCCCTTGGGTCTTTGTCTTTGTTTTTAGGATTGTTTTTTATGTTTCCCCTCACATCCTTTTCCAATTGCTTGTTGGCAGGAGTCGCTTTATCTTTTGTTTTAGGTTTCTTTTCCGGTTTCGCTTCATCTGCTTTTTTCTCAGGTTTTTCTTCCACTTTCTCTATTTTTTCAACCTTCGCAACGAGGCTGTCAGTAGTGTCTTTTGGAGGTAATGCAGGGAAGATTCCCAGGTTCTTATAGAATGCGAAGTGTCTGTCAGAGTTATAGATAGAGTCGTTGAAAATGGTATAGATATTTTGTGGACGCTCCATAAATATAGAGTCTATGACAGGTGAGTTGGGCACCAATGTGTCTGGTTTGAAGAACAACATTCTTAGAGCTCTGTAGTAAGCGCTGCTTTGGATTGTGTCAGCTGTGTAATATTCAAGTGAGTCGATGAAATCCCAACGGAGTGCCCTTTTCTCTTCGGCTGCAATCAGTGCATCGAGGAGATTTTTCCTTTTTTCAAGGTCCTGCAAGGTGTGTTTGAAGATTTTTTCAAATTTTTCGGGATTGAGCAGGTAGTGTTCCACTGAGCGGCGGTAATCCTCCTCTGTGTATCCATATCTCTCAAATATAGGGGTATAGACATGCAGGGTGTCACTCATTCTTCTGTATATATATTTGGATTTGATGGCCTGGTCATTCATATACATATCGTAGTATATTTGTGCCATCACATCTTTTGGTATGATACCTCTTTCTCCGCAGGAATGGAAAAAGAGAACTGAAGTCAATAAAACTGCTAAAATTAGCTTCTTTCTCATAGAAGATTATAATATATTAATCAGCGAAGTTAATAAATTTCTATATATTTGCGACAGGTTTTTAATGAGAATCGTAGCAATATGCTGTTTAATCCACCATCAATCTTGAAAAAGATATATCCTTCTGCAATCTGGAGTTTTCCCAAGGAGGAGGATTCTCTGTTTCTCACTTTTGATGATGGCCCCTGCCCCGAAGTTACCCCCTGGGTACTGGATACTCTGGATAGGTTTAATGCAAAAGCTACCTTTTTCTGTATCGGTAAAAATGTAGAGTTGTATCCCGACCTTTTCAAGGAGATTCTCCGTAGAGGTCATTCTGTTGGAAATCATACCTATAGCCATATCGCAGGATGGAGAAAACCACTCCACGATTATATTCAGGATGTCGATATTGCAAATGATTTGATAAATTCCAACCTGTACAGACCTCCCTACGCCAAGATAACTGTCTCTCAGGCCAATATGTTGAGCCTCAGATATAAGATTGTTATGTGGAATATTCTGAGTCGTGATTACAACCGTAAATTGTCGAGAAGGAAATGCCTCAAAAACGTAGTGCCTCATTTGCATCCCGGAGCAATAGTGGTGTTTCACGATTCAAAAAAGGCTGCAAAAAATTTATGGTATGCGCTGCCGAAGACTCTTGAGGCTATCAGTGCAATGAATTTGAAATGTAAAGCAATAACACTATAAAACACAAAATTATGTCATACAATGTCTTATTGATCGGATCAGGGGGAAGAGAACACGCCTTGGCTTATAAAATATCTCAAAGTCAAAACCTTTCCAAATTTTATGCATTGCCTGGAAATCCGGGTATTGCAAAATATGCAGAATGTATCTCGGGAGGTGTCAATGATTTTGATTTGATTAAAGAAGTGATCAAAGAGCGTGAAATCAATATGGTGGTGGTAGGTCCTGAGGATCCCCTTGTAAATGGTTTGAGGAATTATCTTTTTGAAGACGAATCTCTGTCTGAACTCCTTTTCGTAGGTCCAGACAAGGCGGGTGCAGCATTGGAAGGAAGTAAAGATTTTGCAAAGGCATTTATGACAAAATACGATATTCCTACTGCTGCATACAGAAGTTTTTCTGCAGGGGAAATTGAGGATGCAGTGGCATTCCTTAAGACCTTGAAACCACCTTATGTCCTTAAAGCAGACGGACTTGCAGCGGGTAAAGGTGTTTTGATCCTTTCTGATATTGTTGAGGCAGAAAAGGAACTTGGACAAATGTTTTCGGGTAAATTCGGTGCTGCGGGAAATAAAGTTGTGATTGAGGAGTTTTTGAGCGGTGTGGAGGTTTCATTCTTTGTTTTGACCGATGGTAAAGAGTATTTGTTGTTGCCTGAAGCTAAAGATTATAAGCGTATCGGTGATAATGACCAGGGTTTGAATACCGGTGGTATGGGTGCTGTCTCTCCTGTCCCTTTTGCAAATGATGAGTTTGTTCAAAAGGTTAAAAGCAGAATAGTGGAGCCTACTATCGCAGGATTGCGTGCTGAGGGTATCGATTACAGGGGATTTATTTTTATAGGTTTGATGAATTGTGGCGGAGATCCATTTGTAATTGAATATAATGTAAGAATGGGTGACCCTGAGACAGAGGTTGTTATGCCAAGGATAAAGAGTGATTTGCTTAGCCATTTGGCGGCAGCTGCAAAAGGTAATCTTGCAGGAGAGTCTTTTGAAGTGTATGACAAGAGTGCAATGACTGTAATTATGGTTTCGGGCGGTTATCCTGAGAATTATGCCAAAGGATATGAAATTACAGGTCTTGATAATGTCGACTCCGATATTATTGTCTTCAATTCCGGCACTAAATTGTCAGATGACAAACTGGTAACATCGGGAGGTCGCGTTCTTGCTGTGACTACTCTTGGAGAGAGTTTGGTTTCGACTCGCGAACATATTTACGACAATTTGAAAAAGATCTCTTTCAAGGACTCATACAACAGGAGTGATATCGGTCTCGATATGATTCATTATAAGTAGTTTATGAGAAATGAGAATTTACTTTATACGGTAGTAGCGATTGTTGCTACCGTATTGTTTTTATTGGTATCGGCATTCTTCTTTGATTGGGATTACAGTCAGAGTATTTTCTCATCGTTGAAAGATAATGTCATTTTGTCTTCGGTGATTTCTGTAGTGTCGTATATCTTAATCGGATTTTCGATAAGTTATGTGAACCTCAGATGCTTTTCGTACTCAGCCAGGTCGGTGGTGTTGTATGGAACTTATTTGATGCTTGCTCTTTCTGTCTCGGGAGCATTTGTTTTCTCCCAATATCAGATAGCGGCATTGCTGGTGATATGGGCAATAATGTATCTGTTTAAGTTTGTGGCATATGAGAAACTGAAGTATTCGCATCTTTTTATGTCGATGATTTATATTTCGACAGCTGCGATGCTCGTGCCCCAGTTATTGGTCTATCTTCTTCTTTTCATTTTCTTCTCGTTTGGTAGAAGGGAATATAGTGGGGCAAAAATCCTCTATACAATTTTCGGAGCGGTTATAATTCCCTGGATTTATCTCTTTACTTATCTCTTTTTGACCGATGGTCCATCGATGGGAGAGACAATGCAATTGTATTTTGCAGAAATTTCAAATATAAATCCGACTATTGCAGGATTGAGTATCCACGGAGTGGTCTATTATTCTGTGGTGCTGTTGATTATGTTGAGGGCAATGCTCTATTTCAGAGCTGTTTACTCACAAAGAAACAGGGCTCAAAGAGTCTCTATAAATTTCTCTCTGGCCCTGTCGGTATCTTCGTTGGTATTGATGGTTTTATATTTCAATCCCAACGATTTTATGTTGGCAATTCCCTTGTTTGTCCCTTTTACCTTTTCAATGTTTGATTATTTCAAAAATGGAAATAAAGGTGAGGCGGGAATCGCATTTACTCTTTTGTTCGTGTTGACAGCCTTTTACAGAATATCAACACTTATAGGGTAAATTAGATTGTTCTTCCTGGATATACTTTCAAAGCTTCTTTCAAGCAGTTGATAGCACCTTTAAGGTCGTCAATTTTAAGAACGTATGCTATACGGACTTCGTCTTTTCCTTTGCCTGGAGTTGCATAGAAACCGGCCATAGGGGCAACCATAACGGTTTGGTTTTCGTATGAGAACTCTTCAAGCAACCATTGTGCAAATTTTTCGCTGTCATCGATAGGAAGACGGACTGCAGCGTAGAATGCACCCATAGGGTTAGGGCAAAGAACGCCGGGGATGGCTTGAAGTTCTTTTACAAGGTAGTCTCTTCTGCTGATGTACTCATCTTTTACATATTTGAAATATGATTCGGGAGCTTCAAGAGCTGCTTCTGCTGCGATTTGTCCGTATGCAGGAGAGCAAAGGCGTGCTTGTGCATAGCGAAGAACTGCATTCATCACCTCTTTGTTTTTAGAAACGATAGCACCGATTCTTACTCCGCAAAGTGAATATCTTTTTGAAACAGAGTCGATAAGGATTACGTTGTTTTCAAGACCTTTGATGTGCATACAAGAGTAGTGAGGCTCTTCTGTGTAGCAGAATTCTCTGTAAACTTCATCAGAGTAGATGAAAAGGTTGTGTTTGCGGGCGATTTCTCCAAGTTTCTCGATTTCGTCTTTTGAATAAAGTACACCTGTAGGGTTACAAGGGTTGCAGATGATGATACCTTTAGTTTTGGGAGTGATCAATTTTTCAAACTCTTCAACTGAAGGGATTGCAAATCCGTTGTCGATAGAGGTGGAAATGGGAACAAACTTAACGTTGCTGATAAGTGCAAATGCGTTGTAGTTTGTGTAGAAAGGTTCCATTACGATAACTTCGTCATCAGGGTTACAGGTTACTGTAAGGGCGATTTGAAGAGCTTCGCTACCACCTGTGGTGATGTTGATGTCAGCTACGTCTACATCGATGCCGATGTTCTGATAGTAGCGTGCAAGACCTTTTCTGTATGATTCGTTACCTGCTGAGTTAGGGTATTCAACAAGTTTCAAAGTGTTTTCTTTGACTGCATTCAAAGCAACTTCAGGTGCAATGATGTCGGGTTGGCCGATGTTAAGGTGATATACCTTTACTCCTCTTTTCTTTGCTTGTTCAGCGAAAGGTACGAGTTTTCTGATTGGAGACGCAGGTAGAGTTTGCGCTATTTTTGATAGAGTTAACATAATAGTTGTATGTGTAATATGTTTGTTGAATTATAATTTCGGACAACAAAGTTACAACTTTCTAGATAAAAAATGCTAAATTTGTATTTTGTTTTTCAAACCCATCTCAAATAACTGAAAATATGAGTGAAGATAATGTAAGATATATGAGAAGAGGAGTTTCCTCTTCGAAGGAAGATGTCCATCGTGCCATCAAGAATATTGATAAAGGTCTGTACCCAAAAGCATTTTGTAAAATTATTCCCGATATCATTGCCGGAGATCCCGAATATTGTGTGGTGATGCACGCTGACGGAGCAGGTACAAAGTCTTCTCTTGCATATATTTACTGGAAAGAGACAGGCGATATGAGCGTGTGGAAAGGTATTGCTCAGGATGCTATCGTTATGAACACAGACGACCTTCTTTGCGTAGGTCTTACAGATGATATTCTTCTCTCTTCTACCATTGGAAGAAATAAAAATCTTATCCCCGGAGATGTGATTTCTGCCGTTATCGGTGGTACAGAAGAGTTCATAGAGAAGATGAAGAGTTACGGAGTAAGAATGGTTTTGACAGGAGGAGAAACTGCCGATGTTGGAGACTTGGTAAGGACCATTATCGTTGACAGTACCGTTTGTGCAAGAATGAAACGTTCTGATGTTATCGACAATGCCAATATCCAGGCCGGTGATGTCATTGTAGGTTTTGCTTCTTACGGAAAAGCTTCATACGAAGAGGAATACAATGGCGGAACAGGTAGTAACGGTCTGACATCTGCACGTCACGATTTGTTTGAAAAGTATCTTGTGGAGAAATATCCTGAAAGTTTCGACCCGGGAATCCCATCTGATGTGGTCTATACAGGTTCAAAGAAACTTACCGATATCGAACCTGAAACAGGTCTGACTTACGGAAAATTGTTGCTTTCTCCTACCAGAACATACGCTCCCGTGATCAAGGCAATTCTGTCAAAATTAAGAAGTTCTGTACACGGAATGGTGCACTGTTCGGGTGGTGCGCAGACAAAAGTTCTACACTTTATCGACAATTTGAGAGTCGTCAAGGATAATTTGTTCCCTGTACCTCCTTTGTTCAAAGCTATAAAAGAGGAGTCGGGAACAGGCTGGGCAGAGATGTACAAAGTGTTCAATATGGGACACAGAATGGAAATTTATACTGATGAAAATTCTGCAAAAGAGATGATTGCAATTGCAGAGTCTTTCGGTATTGAAGCTAAAATCATAGGTAGGGTTGAGGCTTGTGACCATAAGGAAGTAGTGGTTTCAGGAGAATTTGGAACATATACTTACAACTCATAATGAGAAGGATATATCATCTGATCGGACTTTTGGCGGGTCTCTTTGTGTTCTCTTCGTGTGCGGAGGACTCGTCATCTGTGGTGTTGCCAAGAATTGCCCAGAGAGCCATCTCTGATTCTACTTTTGTCTATTATGATACCTTTAGTCAATATACTGATGATATGGCATCATTGCCTATCGGTATGTTTGACTCGTCTGTAGATGGAATTATGGTGATGGAGCGTTTTCTGACCATTGACCAGTTTGACAATATTACAGGGGCTTTTGTTTCAGATGGTATTCCCGATTTTGGAGGTGAAAATTTCCAGTTTCTTATAGATATGGCCAATGGCCCTTATATCGATTATATCGAAGGGGGAAATGTCGATTTTCTGAAGGAGCATTTGATGACAAACCTCTTTTTCCTGATGGGAAAATCTTTTTACACTTTGTCTGTGGATGATTTCAAATCGGGGCAAAAGGATAGGGTAAAGGCAGTGGTGAGTCTGACCAATACTGCTGATTACACTGTCGGTGAAGATTTTTCAAATTTTGCAAAGGAGAGTGGTTCCAATATTTTGTCTGTTGGGCTGATGAGCTCAGCAATAAGTGCTTTGTTCGACGATATTGCTGCAAAGAGTGAAGTTTGTATAGGAATTTTGTCTTCCGGTGACGATATTACTGTCAGGGAATATGAGTCTGCCATAAGAAAGAGTGCAGGCAAACTCAATTATGGTGGAACTATAAAAATCGCAGGTCATAGGGCTCAAGGACTGAGTGAAGCGATATTGAACGATTATGATTATATATCAATGCTCTCTACCTCAGTCCGTTCCAGTTATAAGGGGCCTGATATTCTCGAGAATCTCGATTATGTCGACAATATGGTTTTGGGCAAATATCATTTCAATACATCGGGAAATGGATTGCTTGTCCGCAGGGAGGCTGACAAATATATTGATATCCAATTGAACTCAGTTGAAAATTATGTGAGATACCATATTGTCTCAATGGTGGAACATCATCGCAGGAGTGGCAGTAAAATTCCTATTTCCACTATATTGCTTTCAGACTACAAATATTCTTCAGTCAAGAAGTTTATAAAGCAGACTTTGAAGGATTTGTATGATTACAAGCAAGATGGGATGTATCTTTACAGGACATCGATCACTTCAGATGTTAAAATTATCGATCCGATCGAATGTGCTGCGTCAGATTGCTATTTGGCTCTTCGCAAGTCCAATAACTTGGCGTTGAGGACAGTGCGTTCGGAATTGGTTACTTATGTATCAGTCCCTGTCCTTTCACTTTCGGCTGAAGATTATACTTCAAACGGTATGTTTACAGATGATTACAGGGTTTCGAGAGTGGCTGGAGAGTACAAAATAACATCCAAGATTGTCCCATTTTCGACAAGATATATCAATCAGGAGAAACTTAACTACATTGGCACAAACTATCCAATGTCGTATTCATTGGTCAAGAATTCATTGTACTAATCAGAGTTATGGGACAGAATACTTACGCATCCACAATTTCAAAAGAGGAACTGGAGCAGCTGGAGACACTCCAATTCGGAGGTGAAATTATTGTTGTCAATAGCTGTGATGAGGTGTATCATAGTGCAATAGAATATCTTTCAAATCAGAAAGTATTGGGTTTTGATACAGAGACAAAGCCTTGTTTTAAAGCCAAAGCACCTCGCCACAATGTGGCAATTCTCCAACTCTCCGGAGGGGACAAGGCTTTTATTTTCAGACTTACATCTTTGGGAATTCCCTCTGAACTGGCTTCAATCCTCTCTTCGCCAGATATTCTTAAAATCGGAGCGGCAGTCAAGGAGGATATCAAGGGGTTGAACCATTATGCCCGTTTTGAAGGGAATGGTTTTGTCGATTTGCAGTCTATGGTGGAGAAATTCGGAATTGAGGTGAAAAGTGTGAAAAAGATGGCTGCCATCATTTTGCATCACAGAGTTTCCAAGGCTCAGCAGCTTTCAAATTGGGAGGCGGCAGAATTGTCTGATGCTCAGTTGAGATATGCTGCAATAGATGCCTGGTCTTGTAGAGAAATGTATATAAAACTAACAGCAAATGAATAGAGTTTATATAAAGAAAGGTAGGGATGAGTCGATCAAGAGATTTCATCCCTGGATTTTTTCGGGGGCTATCGCCAAGATAGTCGGTGAACCGTATGAGGGTGAAGTTGTGGAGGTTTTCTCCTATGATGAACAATTTTTGGCATACGGACATTTTCAAAAAGGGTCGATCACTGTAAGAATCTTGAGTTACAATCGGGATGAAAGACCTGAGAATGGATCAATGACACTCGCTTTTTGGGTGGACAGACTCTCAAAAGCCAAATCAATGAGAGCTGTTTTGGGACTTCCCGAGTCAAAGACAGATTGTTACAGATTGGTTCACGGGGAGGGAGATTCTTTGCCCGGACTTATTATTGATATATATGGCAAAACTGCTGTGATTCAAGCCCATTCTGCCGGAATGTTTTTGTCTTTGGAGGTTATCACTGAAGCTTTGAAGGTTTGTTTTGGAGAAGATATTGCTTCTATTTATGATAAGAGTGAAGGGACTGCTCCATTTAAGGCAGGACTCGATTTGGGAGATAAGTATCTTTGGGGTAAACCATCTGAAAATGAGAGTGTTGTTCTTGAAAATGGGAATAAATTCTCTGTGAACTGGAAAGAGGGTCAAAAGACAGGTTTTTTCCTTGACCAAAGGGATAACAGAGCTCTTGTAGGTGAGTATGCAAGAGGAAAGAATGTGTTGAATATGTTCTGTTATACAGGTGGATTTTCAATTTATGCATTGAATAACGGAGCAAAGAGTGTTGTTTCTGTCGATTCTTCGGCAAAAGCGATAGAGATGGTCGAGAAGAATGTTGCAATAAATTTCCCTGAGGGCAATATGAATCATACTTCTGTTTGTACAGATGCTTTGGATTATATCAAAGAGATTCCAAAGGGTAAATTCGATATGATTATTGTCGATCCTCCTGCATTCGCAAAACACAGAGGGGCACTCGACAATGCTTTGAGGGCATATAGGAGATTGAATGCAAATGCAATTGAGAAGGTCGCTCCCGGAGGATTGGTCTTTACATACAGTTGTTCGCAGGTGGTGGACAAACAAGCTTTTGCGTTGGCTGTATTCTCTGCTGCGGCTCAAACCGGCCGAAAGGTGAAAATTTTGAGAAGATTGACCCAACCTGCCGATCATCCTGTGAATATTTATCATCCTGAGGGGGAATACCTCAAGGGGTTGTTGTTGTATGTTGAATAGAGTTTTATGCACGAGATAGTAATAAACTGTACTGACAAAGCGGGTAAATATGAGCAAGTGATTCCGCAGATTGTCTCTCTGATTGAGACAGAAACCAATGAGGTTGCAAATTATGCAAATATTGCGGCGGCATTGAAAGATTGTTTCGGTTTCTTTTGGGTTGGATTCTATTTTGTCGATTCTCCTTCAGAGTTGGTGCTCGGTCCATTTCAGGGTCCTGTCGCCTGTACCCGTATTTCTTATGGAAAAGGGGTGTGTGGCAGTGCCTGGGAGCAAAAAAATACGATTGTTGTGGAGGATGTTGAAAAATTTCCCGGTCATATTGCCTGTAGCTCGTTGTCTCGCTCGGAAATCGTTGTGCCATTGATAGATAGAGAGGGTTTTGTGTTTGGCGTTTTGGATATTGATAGCGAAAAAGTAGGCACTTTTGATGAAACAGATAAAAAATTCTTAGAGATATTAGTAAATAGAATTTGCAAAAGTCTAAATAAGTAGTATCTTTGCACTCCCATTCCGGTACCATGGCCGAGTGGCTAGGCAGCGGTCTGCAAAACCGTGTACAGCAGTTCGACTCTGCTTGGTACCTCAAATCCTTCAAGAAATTTCTTGGAGGATTTTTTTATCTTTGTCAGAACGACGGAAATATAACCTGTTTTTGCTGTGAATTTGGGGTTGTATGGATGTTTGTTTGTTCCACTTGTTTAAATTTTATTGTTATGAAGAAAATTTCCCTTGTTTTGTCGACTTTATGCTTGTTGGCACTTCTCTCATCTTGCGGTGAAAAGATTTATTATGCCTCTGATTTTGGGATAGCGCCCGGAATGAGTGACAGCCTGACACAAAAAGTAAATTGTGCTATTGAGTATATTAAAGGTGATGCTCAGGGAAGGCGCTCGAGACTTGTTTTTGAGAGGGGTGTGTATGATTTTCACCCAGGGGCATTGCAAAGGGAATTGTATATTTCAAACCACGATCAGGATAATCCCAAGGAACTGGCGGTGGTGATTGAGGGGTTGAAGAATTTTACCCTTGACGGGTCAGGATCTGATTTCTATATGAATGGCAGGATGTTGCCTGTTGTGATGATAGATTGTGAGAATTGTACTATCGAGAATCTCCAGATTGATACAAGAGTTCCGCAAATCACTCAGGTTGAGGTGGTTGAGAATGATGTTGAACAAGGTTATATCACATATCGTATTGCCCCTTATGTAAATTATCGTGTGGAAGATGGGCGTTTGGTAGTTTCGGGGGAGAACTGGAGTATGGTTCCACCCTGGGGAATTGCTTTTGAACCTGATACAAAGCATATTGTCTACAGGACAAGTGATATTATTGTGGGAACTTCAAACGTTCAGGAGCTGGAACCAAATTTGATCAGGGCTCAGTGGAAGGATGGAAGGCTCAAACCTGGAACGGTTGTGGCAATGCGTTCGGGAGCCCGTCCTACTCCGGGAATCTTCTTGCATAATAATTTGAATACTGTGGTCCGCAATACTGTGGTTCATTATGCTGAGGGGATGGGACTTTTGGCTCAGGTGTGTGAGAATATCACTTTGGATGGATTTTCGGTGGCTTTGAGGGAGGGTGATGGTAGATATTTTACCACTCAGGCCGATGCTACCCATTTTTCGGGATGCAAGGGACATATCGAGTCGGTTCGCGGTTTGTATGAAGGGATG
>JAEIGA010011506.1_pt1 | contig 13436 bp, 5 predicted proteins | sample 9270691 | NCBI WGS metagenome assembly JAEIGA01 (sample SAMN17057246, study PRJNA624740) | gut metagenome | biome: biome; isolation source: fecal sample | host: Bos grunniens | place: China: Xizang | collected 2019
TTCTTTGACAGAATCAGATTCTTTTTTGTAAGTTGCGGCCTTTTCTTCTTTTATGGCTTTAAGTTCTTCTTGTTTTTTCTGTTTGCGATATTCAATGTATTCTGAACATTTTCCTACAAAACCGCTGATTAATCCGTCTTCTTCAAGAATAAAAAGTGTGTCTGCAACTTTATCCATAAAATATCTGTCATGGCTTACAATTAGCAAACATCCTTTGTAGGAATATAAAAATTGTTCCAAAATATTCATTGTAAAAATGTCAAAATCGTTTGTTGGTTCATCAAGAATTAAAAAGTTTGGATTTGACATTAATAATCTAACTAAAAATAATCGTTTTCGTTCGCCACCACTTAATGTGCTAACTGGAGAATATTGGATTTTTCCTTCAAACCCGAATTCTTCCAAAAATGCTGATGCGCTTAAATTTTTTCCGTCATTTTTTACGATGTATTCAGCAGCTTCTTTGATGTATTCCAAAACTGTAAGATTTGTGTTTGGGAATTCTGGATTTTGCATATAGTAACCGAAGAAGGTATTTTCACCTACAACGATTGTTCCTGTGTCTGGTTTTATTTGACCAGTTATTAAATTAAGGAATGTAGTTTTTCCTGAACCGTTATCTCCAAAAACGCCGATTTTTTGACCTTTTGTAAATGTGTAAGAAAAATCTTTTATAACAGGAATGTTGTTTCCTTGTGATTTTGTGTAATTTTTACTGATGTTATTAAGTTCTAAAACTTTTCCACCAAGTCGTCTACCTTGAACTTCAAAACTGAATTCTTTGTCTGCTTGGAATTTTTCGCGATTGATTAATTCTTCATCTCGCTGAATTCTAGCTTTTGCTTTTGTTCCTCTGGCACAAGGTCCACGCATAAGCCAATCTCGTTCAAAACGCAAAACTGATTCAATTCTTCTGTCTGTGTTTTGTTCTATTTCGGCTTCGATTTGTTTTTTTTCTAGATAAGTGGAATAATTTCCTTGGTAAAGTTTTAATTTGTTTCTGGCAATTTCAAAAATGTTTGTACACACAGCGTCTAAAAAGTATCTGTCGTGGGTAACCATTAAAACAGTGCGTTTTGTTGTGCGTAAATATTCTTGCAACCATGAAATTGTAGAAATATCCAAGTGGTTTGTTGGTTCGTCTAGTAAAAGTAATTTTGTGTCTTCTACAAGAACTTGTGCTAATGCAACTTTTTTTATCATTCCACCAGAAAGTGTTTTCATGGCAATGTCTAAGTCTTTTATGCCCAAAACAGAAAGTATGGAACTAATTTGTGATTCATAGTTCCATAAATCCTGTTTTTCCATTAGTTCATTTAGTTCGTTGTAGCGATTTTGAATTTTATCGCTTTGGCCTAGTTGTTCGCAAATTTGTAAATATTCTTTAATAATCTTTAATTTTGGAGAGTCGCTTTTAAAGATGTGATTACGAATTGTATCTTCTGGATTAAAGTTTGGATTCTGAGGTAAAAATGATACTCCAGATTCTTTGTTGATTACAATTGTTCCTTCATCGGGAGCAAGAACGCCTGCAATTGTATTTAACAATGTGGATTTTCCTGTTCCGTTTTTTCCGATTAAGGCTGCTTTTTCACCTTCGTTTAATCCAAAAGTTACTTCTGTAAAAAGAGGCTTTTCTCTGCCAATTTTCGAAAGATTATTAATAGAAAGAATATTCATTTATTTACTCATTATTTTTTTTTGTCATTGTTTGTATTGGTTCATACCAAGGTTCGTTTACCCAATCTGATTCTTGGTGATTGTTGTAAAAGAAAGCCTTTGTTTCGTTGTATTTGTATTTCCAATAAGGGTAAAATCTATAATAGAAATAACCAACTTCAACGCTTGTTACTTGGATATTAATATCAATTTGCCCAAGATTTATAACTCCTGGTTCTTGCACTTTGAAATAATATCTTTCTTTTATGTGTTTTATTTCTTGAATTTCAACATCTGCTTTGAAACCAGTTTTTGCATTAATTGATTTGGTAATACTAAAAACAGAATAAGTTCCTTCTGGCAATCCTGCAAAAGTAAATTCGCCATCTGTGTTTGATCTGGCTATATAAGATTTTTTTGTTTTAACATTTTTTACTTTTACAGTAATTCCGCTTTTTGTTACATCACTTTCTGGCATTCCGTGATTACTTGCGATTCCATTAAAATTAAGGGAAACGCGTCCGTAAACTAAAGCGATGTTTTTTTCAGAAGGCTCTGGAATAGAGGCACAACTAAAAAACAAAATTGACAACAAACTAATTGAAATGATTTGGATAACTTTTTTCATATAAACTCCTACATTTTATATTATTCTGAAAAAATATCACAACTGGTGGGATTAGTAAATATAGGAGGGATTAGAATGAAAGGTGTTTATCTTTTGCCAGGTTTTTTATGATTTGAGGTAAATCCTTGTCATCGCAAAAAATATTAGGTTGGATTCCTATTCCTTCACCTTTCCAAGAATCAAATTTTTTTAGATTTTCTTCAATTGATGAAAAAGACATAGAAAATCCAAAACTATTGTTTGGTGAAACAAATTGATGAACATCTATATATGTTAAACATCCTTTTGTATTTAAGCCAAGAACATATACTTTTGAAGGAAATAGTTTTTGACTTAGCAATATTAAACTCTCTGCTGCACTTGCGGTCTTATTACTTGTGAGAAAAAATATTTTTCCCTTAAAAGTAGATTTTTCTAATTTAATATCTGATTTTGAATTAAAAACAAAAACGATTCTTCTGGGATTTTCTTTTTGCATTACAGATGATGTTAAATATTCATCAGCTAGTTTATTATTTCCATTCTTTACAAAAAATTGATATTTGATACTTTCTGTAACAGGCGTTTTGATTGATTTTGTATTATTATACAAAAGTTCTGATTGTAAATTCCGTGCAGAATATATATTGCTTGGAATAATTTTATTTTCTCCTTTGTACAATGAATACAATAAAAGCAAAGGATAATCGCTTAGGCCGCCTTCACAGTTTCTTAAATCAATGATGATATTTTTTTTATTCTTTATGGTTTTGTATTTTGAGAGCACTTCTTCAAAGAATTTTGAATTTTCAGTTTTTATTGCAAAATAATCTGGCAAAAAAATAGGAAGTGATAAATAAATCGATTTTGAAGTTTCTTTAATGCAAGGTTTATTTGAAAATTCTGTTTTTGTAGTAATTTTGTTTTGAGGAAAAAAATTATAAACAGAATTATTGTTAGCAAATGAAAAGTGTGCATCTAAAATATAATCTTTTAATTCTGAATATATGGAATTAAGCAAATCGTCAGGAGTTTTAATTTCATCATAAATAATTTTGTTTCTGTAATTTGAAATGAATTTTTCTATATTAAAACCTTTGTTTACGATATTGTCGTAACCTATATATGATGTGGAAAAGTAATAAACAAAAGCATCAAAATCTTCTAACAGCTGTTTTTTTGTCGGTTTAGAAGAAAAAGAATTTCCATTATATAAATGAACATCAAAAACTTGAGAAAGATTTTCAGAAGAAACAATTGTAGTTTGAGAATAACAATATGTACTTAGTAATAGGATAAAAATGAATATACTTTTTTTCATACGCATAGTTTAATGTACTTAGAATTGCCTGTACAGTATTTTTTTTATGAAAGGTGGGATTAGTGTTTATCTTTTGCCAGGTTTACCATAAACCCCACTTCCAACAAAATAATGCGTAGTGGATGTTGCGCCAAGTTCATTTGCATGGGCTGAGTAGCCCCAAAATTTCGCTCATGCACCGTGAACCTTGAGCGCAGCAGTAACGAAGAATTATTTTGTTCGCGTGAATAACGGTTTGCAAAAGAAACATTCCACATGAATAAAATCACTAAAGCGTATGTAATTATTCTAATCAACTGCACTAAATGCGAAATATTCAATCCTTTGTCATCGTGTTGCTTGAAAATAAGTTAATTATAATCTATAGTAGAAAAATCGTTTTTTATAATTAGGGAAATATGGAACAAGAAGAAAACAAAGATTTAGCTTTAGAAAATCAAGAAATTATTGAAAATCAAGCAGAAAATCAAGAATTAGAAACATCAGTGGAAGGCACTGACGACACAGAAGATGCAGAAATTTCATTTGAAGATTTAGGATTAGATGAACAAACATTAACTGCAATAGAACGCAAAGGATTTAAAGTTCCTTCTCCAATACAAGTTTTGGCAATTCCACGCTTGTTAAACGGTGAAGCAAATATCATTGCAAAAGCCCGCACAGGAACAGGAAAAACAGCCGCATTTGGTTTGCCTTTAATTCAGAAGTTAAGAGAAAAAACAGATTGCGTTCGTGCTGTTGTTTTGGAACCAACTCGTGAATTAGCAGTTCAAACTTGTACAGAATTACAGTCCTTTACAGAAGGAAAAGTTCCACGCACTTGTGTTTTATACGGTGGCGCTTCCTACGCAACACAGATTCGTGATTTAAAACGCGGAGCAGAAATTGTTGTTGGAACTCCAGGTCGTATTCAAGACCACATCGAAAGAGGAACATTAGATTTAAGCAAAATTGAGTATTTTATCCTTGATGAAGGGGACGAAATGCTTGATATGGGATTTATTGACGACATCGAAAATATTTTCCAAAATGCAAATCCAGAAAGCAGAATTCTTTTGTTCAGTGCAACAATGCCAGAACCAATCTTAAAAATCGCTGGAAAATTCATGGGCGATTATGAAGTTGTTGAAGAAGAAGGCGTAATTGACGAACCATTATTAATTGACCAAAAATATTGGGTTCTTCGTGAAAGTGAAAAAATTGAAGCCCTTGTGCGTCTTATTGATATTGCTGATGATTTTTATGGATTAGTTTTTACACAAACAAAAATGGATGCAGATACAGTTTCAAAAGCTCTTGATGAACGAGGTTATGAAGCAGCTGCATTGCACGGAGATATTGCTCAAACTCAGCGTGAAAAAATCTTAGCTCGTTTTAGAAATAAAAAAACACGCATTTTAGTTGCTACAGATGTTGCTGCTCGTGGAATTGATATTTCTGGTTTGAGCCATGTTGTAAATTATTCTTTGCCATTTGATGGAGCAACTTATGTTCACAGAATTGGCCGAACAGGTCGTGCAGGTTCCACAGGTGAAGCAGTTACTTTTGTTTGTCCTAACGAAATCAGAAAATTAGGATTTTTGCAGCGTGCAGTTAGAAAAGCAAGTAAAGGCGAAATGGTGGAATCTGAAATTCCATCTGTTGATAAAGTAATAGAAAAAAAACGCACATACTTGTTTGACCAATTAAAACAAGATTTGGAAAATCAAAAATCAGAAGAAATTCCAGAACAGTTTGTAAAAATGGCACAGGAACTTTACGAAAATGATTCTGCAGAAAATGTTCTTGCTTCATTACTTGCTGTAACTTATGGAAAAAAATTAGACAAATCACGCTACGGAAAAATCCACGCAGTAAATAAAGGTGATTCTTCTGACCAGCTTCGTTTGTATATTCAACTTGGTCGTCGTGATGGATACAATCCTAGAAGAGTTGCAGACTATTTTAGTAGTTTGTTACATATTCCTGGTCGCCTTGTAGACAGAATTGATATTTCATCTAATTTTACATTAGTAAGTTTGCCTAAAAATATGGCACGCAAAGCTTTGGAACTTTCAAAATCTAATTCAAAAATTCCACATATGCACATTGATGTAAAAGAAGGTGGAAGAAGAGATTTTGATTTTGATGACCGTTCAAGAAAAGGCGGCAAAAACTTTGGTGGAAAACGCCGTTCAGAAAGTTTTAGTTCCGAAAGACGCAATCCAAAAGATGCTGACAAAAATCGTTCTGGAAAATCAAAAGGAAATAGACCTAATTTTCATACACCAACAGAACGCAGCGGAAGTGCAGGACTTTACAAAAAGAAATCTGCAAAGGCTGAACGCTTCTAACTAATTAATGCCTTGTGCTTCTTGTCTTAGTGAGTCAAGTCGTGCAAGGCGTTTTTTATCTAGTTCAATGCACAAGTTTTTTTCGTGAGTGGGAAGAACTAATCCTTTTGGCCCATTTTTTGCGCGTCGCAAATATTTTACATGAGTGTAATATAAATCAGTTTTTCCTGCGTTTCTTGCTTTGGAATAATAAACTGCAAGATTTGCCGCATCTAACAATATTTCAAGAGGAATGGTTTTTCCTGGTCTATTTTTGATGAACACATATCCACCTGGAAAATCCCTAACATGAAGCCACATATCGCTTCCTCTTACATGGTGACGAAGTAATTCATCATTTTCATTTGCGTCACGCCCCACAAGAATATACCAACCATTTACTGTGTAATCTAATCCTGGATGAGTTTTTTTGATTTGTTGCTTTGGTGTTGAATCTTTACGCAATAATTGTTCGATTTTTACAGGATTTTGTTCGTTTAATATTTCTTGATAAAGTTTATCCAGTTTTTCGATTTGTTTTTTTGAAAGCTCAATATCGTGAATTAAATCTTCGCTTCCAGATTGTGCTTTTTTGTATTGCTCGTAATAAGTGCTTGCATTTTCGTGGGCAGATTTTTTTGGGTCAATAAAAATCTGAACTGTTTTTCCTGTGTTGTAATCTTCACATTCAATAAATTTTGATGTTCCATCTATTAAATAACTATATGAAAGAATTAAATCGCCTTGGTGTTTGTATTGTTCAGCGTTTTCAAAATCTTTTAATTTTTGTTCAAGTCGTTCCAACGCTGTAGTCATTCTGGAATGTGTTGATGTGTACCATTTTTCTGCTTGTTTCAGAAGTGCTTCTCTAGAAAGGGAAGATGCGTGTTCCCCGTACCATAAATCAACTTTTTGATTAAACGAAAGTGGCAATGAATCTGGATGTTTTTGCAAAAATTCTTCTTGGATTTCTGAAAAATCACGGATTGGCCATTCTTTTTGAGGTTTTGAATTATCACTTTCTGGAATAATAAATGTTCTGCCTGTTACTTCATTTTTTTTAGGTCTTCGGAACATGGAATCTAAAATTACATTGTTGGAATCGCACAAAATTACATTTGCAGCATTACTCCATAACCTTATATATAGAAGAAAGTTTTCATCTGCGTGGGAAAGTTCCATTTTTACAATGCGTTGTAAATCAATTTGTTCAATGGAATTTATTTTTGCCCCTTTTATTTTTGATTTTAGGAATTCCATAAATCGCAAAGGTTTATCATTTTTTACAATTTTTCTGCGTGTTTCATTTATGCGGCAAGAATTTTGAGCTGTACAAATTAAAACAGTTTTTGCAATTCCGCTTTTATATGTGTAAAGCGCAAGTGTGTCGTAGCCAGGTTGAATAATATCTTGGATAAATGCGCCTTGGATAGAAAGTTCGTTTAAGATTAAATTTATTTCATTACAATTTAGTGACATTCCAAAATTATACATATTAATGGAAGAAAATGCAAAAAAAATGCAATATTAGCAGATAAAATTTGCTTTAAAAAAAATGTGTGTTAGAATTAATTCATTATATCGTATAAAACTTTGCACAGTTAAATTTTTATACAAAACGGACGATAGTTTAATTATATTTCTTTATTTTAAAATTGTTTTGCTGATAATGGCTTTTCTACTTTAATGAACTACATTTTATCGTTGGGTTTGTGTTACAAACTTTTACTTACTTATTAATTGCTGTTTTCAGTGCATTGCAAAACAGCGTAAAAAGTCAATTTCAAAATTGATTTTTTAAGGAGATTTTATGGTTACTAATTTCAAAAAATCTTTTTTATTGTTAATTACAGCTATATTTTTTACACAGTCTTTAATTCTTGGCTGTTCTACAGAAGTTGATTCTGAAGTAAAAAAAATGGAAGAAGAAAAACCTGATGTTATAACAGTTGTGAAAAAAACTCACAGTGTACAAGGAATTCCTGAATCTTGGGCAGAAACTGATGTTTACGCTTATGCTTATGATGATAATGGAAATAAAATTTTAATTCCTGTTTCAGTAAAAGATGGAGTTGCAACTTTTGAAGCAGATGAAACTTATACAAAGTGTGTTTTAGTTTCTCTTCCAAAGGGAACAGATGTTTCTGCATATACTTCTAATCCTGCAAGCATTTTGAACGCAGATTGCCAAAAATCCGAAGTTATTGATTTGACAAAAGATTCATTGTCATTTGTTCTTGTAAAATCTGATTACATTGGAACTTGGAATTCTCTTACAGATAAATTAGTGATTAACGAAGAAGGAACTTTTTCTTTAGATATTGGAAATAATGATTCTGCTGAATGCAAAGGAACTTATGTTGATACAAAAACTGGTGTAAAAGCAAGTTACTCAGAAAAAGTTGACGGAACAGATGTTTCAAAGACTCTTGAATTTACAAAAAAAGAATCTGATGTTCTTGTTGGAACAATAAATGAAAAAGAAACTTATTTTGTAAAAGCTTCAACAGAAACTCCAAATTTAAATGGAACATGGACAAATTCTGACGAAACAATAACTACAATTATTAATAATGAATCTAAAAAGATTTATGTAAAAGATGGTGAAACAGAAATTTGGGGAACAATTGATCAAGACGATAACATGTTTGTTTTGCGAGATGAAGAATCAAATGTTATTGGAATAGGTTTTGTTTCTGCTGCTGGCAACGCATATATTTACAATGAATCTACAGGAACTTATGAAATCTTTACAAGAAACGGTTCTGCAACTGAATCTGATTCAAAAATTCCTGTAAAAATGTTTACAGTTACATATAAATCTGAATTTGCAAAAGATGATGTACAAGAAAAAGAAGAAGGAACTGTATTAGAATTGCCAACTCCTTCATATAAAGGATATAGATTTGACGGTTGGTATACTGATGAAGGAAAAACTGCAAAAGCAGAAGCTACATATACAATTGCTGAAAATCTTACTTTCTATGCAAAATGGGTACAGCAAGGAACTGTAAAATTTGTTTCAGCTCAGTCTGAACACGCTGATATTACAGTTGATTTAGGAACAGAAATTACAATCGAAGACCCAGCAAAAGAAAAATTTGCTTTTGACGGTTGGTTTATTGGTGGAACAAAAGTTTCTGGAAAATATACTGTAACTAAAGATGTAGAATTAGTTGCAAAATGGACTGCACTTTATAATGTTACTTTTGAAACTGCTGGTGGTTCACCAGTTAAATCATTAGAAAATGTAAGAGCTGGAACAGAAATTACACTACCAGAAACAACATTGGCTGGTTCAGATTTTGAATGGTGGGCAACAGAAGGAAAGACATACGATATTGGTGTTAAATACACAGTAAATTCTGATGTGATTTTTGTAGCAAAATGGGCAGGACTTTGTACAGTTGTTTATAATACAGATGGCGGAACTCCTGTGGAATCAAAAACTGTTCATGATATGGAAACAATCGACATGCCTGCAGCTCCAACAAAAGATGGGTATAGATTCCTTGGTTGGTATACAACTGATGAAAATAATTTAATGAAGCCAGGCGATGTATTTAATGTAACTGATAGTGTTACAATTAATGCAAAATGGATAGCTGTTTATACTTATGAATACAACGATGGTATTCCAGCAGATGAAGATCCTAATTACCAAGCTCCAACTGTAGACGACGGATATGTCTTAACATTAAAAGCTGCTCCTGTTAGAGAAGGATATGTATTTAAAGGCTGGAAAGTTGGAGAGCAACTTTATGATGCTGGTGCTACATATACAATTACTGCAAATGTAGTTTTTGAAGCTGTTTGGAATGAACTTTATTATTACTACTATGATACAAATGATGGTGTACCAACAGACCTTGATATATCTTCACTTCCTAAAGAAGAAAATGGAACAGTAATTACAGTTGACCCTGCAATAGAAAGAACTGGTTATATTTTTGCTGGATGGCGTGTAGATAAAAATATATATCAGCAAGGTGATTCATATACAATTACTAAAGATACAGTGTTTAAAGCTATTTGGAAAGTTTTAGTAACATATTCTTTTGGATTCCCAGAAACAGAAGATGAAGAACAACTTGTGGAAGAAGGTGCAACAATTGTATTGCCAACTCCAACTCATGATGGATATACATTTAATGGATGGACTATAAAAAATACAGAAGGCACATATTCAGGTGTATATATGGTTACAGAAAATGTAACTTTTACAGCAAAATGGACTAAAAATCCTGTAGCTTATACAATTACTAATGTTGCAAGTTGGTGGGGTTCTGATAATGCACAGAGTTTTGTAAAAATTTCTAGTGATACAGGGGAATCATATTTGATTGAAGGTGTATATGATTCTGAGAATGGTATTGTAACATTTGCAACTGATTATGATTTTGATACTTGTGTATTGTTAAGATTTGGCAGTGGTGTTACACCTGAGGATACAGATTTATCATCTTATACAAATAATGAATTAAAGAATAGAAGTATTCTTCTTGTAATGGATGAAAATAATACTGCTGTTTTTGCAGAAGAAACGACAAAATTAGCAGATACTAATACAGTATTCTTTAGAGATGAATCTGCATGGCGTTATCATAGTCCAAATGGACAAAATATTGAAAAAGGTGAAAATGTAGTTGCTCATTTCTCATCTACATCTGATCCTAGTCTAACTCTTGAAGTGCCTATGACTCTTCATCATGAAGCATGGTTATCTGCGACTGTAGATTATACAAAATATGATACAGTTTATTTTTCAGGTAGAGAATCAAATGGGGCTTCTGTAAAAACAGAATCTTTGTCAATGGATGTTTTAAAAATATTCTATCGTGTTGGTTCTTCTGGAAAAAATGCAAGTGGTAACTATAAATTGTATTCATATACTGATACAACACAAGATGATGACTAATCCTCTTCCCCTACATAATCTAATCTAAAAAAAAAAACTAACAGGTCTGTTATGAAGTAAATTACTTTATAACAGACCTTTTTTATTTAGGGTTTAATACAAACCCTAAAAACGGCCGAGTCAAGGCCTTGAGCAAAGCGTGCCTTGACCGGACGTATTTATTTCTTGCTTTATTGATAATGAGTGCTAAACTTAATGAGATATACTTTGGTTTGGAGGCTACTTATGGAAAATGTAGTTCAACTCATTAAAAAAGTTTCAAATCTATTTTTAATACTTTTTGCAAGTATAATTTTATTTGGATGTTCAGCAGATGTTGAGGATAAACCTAAAAATCCGCCACAAGAACCTCCTGTAATAGTGGATGCACAATATCCAAAAATTAATTCAAATTTAGAATCACAAACTGTAACTTCGGCAGCTGAATTTACATTGTCAGTTTCTGCAGAATCTACAGACGGAGGAAAACTTTCTTATCAGTGGTATAAAGCTACTTCCCAAAATGATGAAGGTGTTCTTATAGAAAAAGCAACTGGGTCTTCCTATACAAATAAAATTACTTTAGGGGCAGAAGAAACAGAAAAAAATATTTTCTATTATGTAATTATTACAAATACAATAGAAGATAATGGTGATGGTGGAACAAAAATTGCATCCTTATCTTCAAACCGAGCAAAAATTACTATTAATAAAAAAGTAAATGCAAAAGTTCCTACAATTATCATGCAGCCAGAAGAATATGAAGGCATAAAACCTGATTCTTATGAATTGTCTGTTAAGGCAATAAGTTCTGATGATGGAGTTATTACTTATCAATGGTATAAATTAGTTGACTCAGTTTCTGACCCAATAGCAATTGACGGCGCAAATTCAAATATTTATAAATTGACAGAAGAAGAACTTGCAGAAAATTCAGTTAATTATTTTTATTGTGTAATTACAAATTCAATTCCAGATAATGGAGATGGAGGAACTAAATCTCAAACAGCAACAACTGAATGTGTTTGTGTTCGTATTTTACAAAAAATAAATGCTTCAGTTCCTAATATTGTTTCTGATTTAATTTCTATAACTGTAAATTCAGAAAAGGAATTTACATTATCTGTTATTGCAGAAACTTCAGACAAAGGTAATCTTTCTTATAAATGGTATGAAGCAACTTCCGAAAGTGATGAAGGAAAACTTTTGCCAGATGTAATAAATTTTTCATTTACAAATACAATTGTATTACAAGAACAAGAAACAGAAAAAAATATTTTCTATTATGTAGTTATTACAAACACAATTGCTGATAACGGTGATGGCGGAACAAAAACTGCATCTGTAACTTCAAAGCGTGCAAAAGTCACAGTAAACAAAAAAATTAATGCAGAAGTTCCAACTATAATTACTCAACCTGTTGGTTATGAAGGAACAAAAGTTGATTCTTATGAATTAACAGTAACTGCAGAAACTTCTGACAGTGGAACTTTATCTTATCAGTGGTATAAAGCAACTGATTCCACATCAGAAGGAACTATAATCGAGGGTGAAACTTCAAAAGTTTATAGTTTGACAGAAGAAGAACTTGAAGAAAATAATGCAAATTATTTTTACTGTGTAGTTACAAATACAATTACAGACAATGGCGATGGTGGAACAAAAGTTCAGAAAGTTGTTTCAAATCGTGTTTGCGTAAATGTCTTTGGTGGAATTGGTTTTTCACATCCAGATGCAGTAAGTGCGATGCCATTTTCTCCTGTAGATTCTGATGATTCAGCAGATAGCTACGGATGGAGTTCTCTTAATTGTGAGCTTGGTGCAATTATAAGCGGAAGTGAAACAACATTTGCAGTTTATTCAAAAAATGCAACAAACATGCTTCTTGAAATTTATGAAACTGCTTATGGTGAAGATGCAAAATATGATTATTGGATGGAAAAAGGCGCTGATAACATTTGGCGTGCAAAATTAAGAGATGTTCCAGCTGGAACTTTATATGCCTTCCGTGCGTGGGGACCAAACTGGAAATTTAATCAAAACTGGAAACGCGGAAATAGCAATGAAGGTTATGTAAAAGATTACGATTTAGTTGGAAACAGATTTAATCCAAATAAAGTTTTGTTTGACCCTTATGCAAAAGAAATTTCCCACGATAAATCAAATCCTACTGCTTTAGGTTCAGAAAATGGCGGAATGTACGGAACTGGTAGTGAAACATACAGTGGCACAATTCGTAGAAATTTTGATACAGGAAAATATGCTCCAAAAGCTGTTGTTATTGATGATGATACAAGTTTTGGTGTAAAACCTGCAATTCCTCAGGAAGAAGCAATTATTTATGAAGCACACGCTCGTGGAATTACAAAACATCCATCTTCTGCAAATCTTTCTTCAATATTAAATGGATTTGATGGATTTGAAAATGTTGTTGATATTCCTGCTGAATACCAAGGAACTTACAAAGGTGCAGGAATGTTGGCTCCATATCTTAAGGCACTTGGTGTAAACACAATTGAACTTTTGCCTGTTCACGAATCTGATAACGATGCAAATCCAGACGATGCACCAGGTGGAAACTATTGGGCTTATATGACTTATGGATATTTTGCTCCAGACCGTCGTTATTCAAGTGATAAA
>JAEIGA010011507.1_pt1 | contig 13435 bp, 23 predicted proteins | sample 9270691 | NCBI WGS metagenome assembly JAEIGA01 (sample SAMN17057246, study PRJNA624740) | gut metagenome | biome: biome; isolation source: fecal sample | host: Bos grunniens | place: China: Xizang | collected 2019
ATATATTATAAGTTAAAAAATTCTAAAAGCAGATATAGAGTTTCTTTAGATGAGTTAGTACATTTAAAGTTTTGTAGTTGTTTTTCAAGAATGAGTAAAGTTAAGCATATTTACCTAACTTTACCCCAAAATTCTTAAAAATAATAGTCTGAACATGTTTAAAAAACGAATAATTTAGATGTAAAAAAAAATGAAAGAAAAAATTACAAAATTGATTAAAGAACGTGATAAGAAAATAGATAGTGTTCTTACTGAAATTGATAATATTAAAAATGAATATAGTAAAAAGTTAAAAAAACTTTTACCATATGAAGGTAAATATATAAAAATTACACGAGATAATCATTATGACAATTATTTTAAAGTATCAAAAATTGTTATTGATGGTAAGAATGATAAATTTCGTATTCATGGTAAGTTTATTACTGGTGATATATCTACACCATATGATGAAAAGTTTGTAAATTTTGACGATTATCGAATGTCAGAATTTGAACTACGTGATATTGAACGTATAGTAAACGGAATTGAAATTATAACTAAAGAAGAATTTATAAATGCTTACAGAAATTTAGTAGAAGGAATTGAAAAACATTTAATTGAAGATTTAGATGATTAAAAATTAATTTAAAATGAAAGAAAATATAGTTGAATTAATGAAAGAATCTATGTTGCAAAAAGATTCTACAAGAACAAGTGTGTTACGTGCTATTAAAGCAGCATTCACTAATTTCGAAAAAGAAGGTAAAACTTTAACCGAAGCAGATGAAGTAAAAATATTAATGAAGTTGAAATCTCAACGAGAAGATGCTATTAATCAATTTAAGTCTGCTAATAGAATTGATTTGGTTGAAAATGAACAAAATGAATTAAATATTCTGCTGGAATATATACCAGAACAACCAACAGAAGATGAAATTAAAGCATACGCACAAGAAGTTATTGATAATTTCAAACTTCAAAATAGTTCATTTTCTATGAAAGATATGAAAACAATCTTATCTAAAGTACAGGAAAAATATACAACAGTAAATGGAAAAATAGTGTCTGAATGTGTGAAAAATAATTTATAAATAAAATGTTATTATGGAATTAAATGAAGTAATGATAAAAGAATTAAAAAATACAATTTCTAATATTGTACGTGAAGAATTACAACGTTATCTCATTACTGAGATGGCAGTAACACTGAAAGATTATCGAAAAAATGTTGAAGCGTTAATGCAACAAATTTTAGAAAATTGGTGTTTAATTCGGTATACTACAATTTCAGGCGATAAATTGGAATATCGAAAACATTGGTGTTTAGAATTAAAAGCTCATATGAATAATATTGCTGCTATGAAAATAAAAGATGGTAATAAAGTTACTACTAAACAAAATGCAATTTTTGATATTTGGAATAAATACGATTTAGATAGTGATGAAAATTGTATAGCTTTACGAATTGCAACTAAATTTGAAATGGAAAATATTGATACTGTTGGTGAATTTTTTGCTCAAGTAGTTAATGACTTTAAAAACGAAACTACAAAACTAGTTAAAATTTTAACAACAGGAAATAATTATGCAATTAAAGAATATGTAGAAAATATATAAATAATTAATAATTAAATAAATAAATTAAATGTTATGTCAACAAAATCAATAATTATTTCAATTGTATCAACAATACTATTAATTGTATTGTTATTTGTCGGAATACCAATGTATCGTGTATGGTCTCAAGAAATGGCTGGTAAGGCTGAATACGCTAAAGCCGAACAAAATCGAAAAATAAAAATTGAAGAAGCAAAAGCAAATCTTGAAGCGGAAAAATTAAATGCTCAAGCTGAAGTTGAACGTGCTAAAGGTGCTGCTCAAGCAATCGAAATTGAAAACGGTAAATTAACTACCGCTTATATTCAATATTTGTGGGTACGTCAGCAAGGAAATAATAGTGCAGAAAAAATAATATACATACCAACTGAAGCCTCAATGCCAATTCTAGAAGCTAAATAATAATAAGTATTATTAATGAACTGTTTTGAATATTTTTATATTTATAATTAATTAATAGTCTATTATAATGAAAAAAATAATACCTGAATATAAAATTAAATCAATAGTTCGTAATGTAATTAAAGAGAATATAAATGAGTTAGATATATATCATGGAACAACAGCAAATTTCGATAATTTTGATGTTGCGTATATTGGTAATGGTTGGGGAACTTCATACGGATGGGGATTTTATTTAACCGATAATATAGATGCTGCAAAACAATATAGTGGAAATAAAATTGTTGTACATGTTCGTGTACCTAATACAAAATATTTATATTATGGTAAAACTGTACCAAAGAATGAACGTATAAGAATTGCTAGGTTATTCTTTAAATATTATACAACTGAAGATGAATACGGTAAATCTGCATATCCTACAACAGAATTACAGAGAGAGTTTTGGAATGAGGATTGTAAATATTTAATGGAACCAGGTGATGCTGGAGATATTTATGGTGGTATTGCAAGTATTTTAGGTAGTGATAAAGAAACATCAATGTTTTTATATAAGATTGGTTATAAAGGCATTTGTTTTCCTGGTAGTAATGGTGAAACTGGTAGAAAATTTAAAAATTATGTAATGTTTAATCCAAATGATATTGAAATAATTAAGAAAACTGATTATTCTCAATTATCAAATTAAATAAATGATATGGAAAAAGAACGATTTAATTACTTTCTTCAATCTATTAATCAAAATCGTCAAAATAAAGATAATACTTTTATTATCATTTATAATGATAATGGGAAATGGAAACCATTAAAGTCATATAATCAACCAATTATCTTTTTTGATAAAGATGAAGCTACCCATTATATGTGGTCATGGCAAGAAAGAAGTCGAATTTTAAGTGCTTATGTTAAATCAAATGAAATATAAATTTAAAAGAAAAAAATATATGGAAAAAAATGAAAAAAAATATATGGAGAAAACTGAAAAAGTAACTTTTGAAAGTGTTCAACAAGAAATGTTGGATACATATAAACGTAAAAATGCTGATTATGGAAATAGTTTTGATGAATCATTAGATGAATTTGGTATTATTGCAAGTACTGTCCGAATGTCTGATAAAATGCAAAGACTAAAAACTTTAACTAAACCAAATGTTACTCAGCAAGTTAAAGATGAAAGTATTGTTGATACTCTACAAGATTTAGCTAATTACGCTATAATGACAGCTGTATGGTTGCGAAACCAAAAAAATAGATAAAAAAAATACCATCTTTTGTGAAATTTTTAAACAAAAGATGGTTTTTATATTGAATATGTAAATGTAAAATAAATGGAAATTATAGGACAATACAAGAATGGAAATTATAGTGTAGTACTATTAGATGATGGTACTAAAATAAAAATTCAATTAGATGATAATGCAGATTTTATCCCATCTAGACCTGAAAGTATAGATTTAAAAATAACAGACAAATGTTCAATGGGTTGTTCTTTTTGTTATGAAAACTGTACACAAAATGGTAAACATGGTGATATATTAACTAATAGTTGGATAGATAGTATACCACCTTTTATGGAGGTTGCTATTAATGGTAATGATATGGACCATCCTGTTTTAAAACCTTTTCTTTTAAAGTTAAAAGAAAAAAAAGTAATCACTAATATTACAGTTCATCAAAAGCAATTTATTAATAATTTTTGGCAAATTAAAGAATATTGTGATGAAGGTTTACTTCATGGCATTGGTATATCAGTATCTGAAAAAATACATCCACATTTATTACCACTAGTAGATTGTTTTCCTTATAAAGAAAATATAGTATTTCATTTAATATGTGATATTGTTACTCCTGTAATTATAGAATCTTTGAAAAATAGGGATTATAAAATTCTTATTTTAGGTTATAAAGAAGTGGGAAGAGGTAAAAATTATATGATACAATCTATGGATTTATTTACACGTAATTATAACCATAATTGGTTGATAGAATATCTTCATGATATACGTAATGATTTTAAAGTTGTATCTTTTGATAATTTAGCACTTGAACAATTGCATGTAAAAGAGAATATATCTCAAGATGAATGGGATGAAAGATATATGGGAGATGATGGTGAAACATCATTTTATATTGATGCAGTTAATGGTATTTTTGCTAAAAATTCAACTGTATCGAAAGATATTAATTATCCTATTAATGGACAAAGTATTGGAGAAATGTTTAACGTAATAAGAGAAAATAAGTAATGTTAGTGAATAATATAATTTATATAATAAGTGCAGTTGTTGGTGTATTATTAATATTAGAAGCCATTATATATCTAGTAGTAAGTGATTATTGGTATGATAATAGATTATTATATTATTTTTTGCGTGATGAGAAAGATATGGAAGATATGGATGAATTTGGTAATAAACATAGTAGATATTGTGTAAGTGGACTATACTTAATATGTTTTTGTGTGATATGTATGATATTAGAAAATGTTTGGTTAAATTGTTTGTTTTTATTACCAATAACACTATTTTTTATAATTAGTAAAATAATAAAATATATTAATTTAACAAAACGATATAATAATATATATAGGAAGCAATATAATAAACCATCAATATTGAAGGTAATTAAAAGTACAATAATCAAAATTTATAAAAGAATTATTTAATGTAAATCAGAGAAAATGAAAATAAAAATTCGACAAGGTGTATTTGAAACTAATAGTTCCAATACACACTCATTAAGCGTAACAAAAGAAAAACCTATTGATGTATTAAATACTATATTAACTAATTTATTGAAAATCAATAGAAATAGGTTTAAAGATTTAGATTGGGATATTCAACATGGTACTGCTATTATACCTAAAATGGAAAAAGTACCTGTGGAAAACGATGAATCACAAATATTTGCTACAATAATTGTATCGCCTGTAATGCGAATATCTGCAATGTATACTTTAATCCAAACACAATTACAATATCAATTAAACTTACAAAAAGAAATACAAGAATCACACTGTGATGTTGATAACATAGAAGTAATTAATAAATATAAACAATTGGTTGAATGGTTAAAACAATATGTGATTGAATATTATCAAACTCAAGGGTTTACAGATGTGATAGATGTACATTTTAAAGAATTTGATAGTAAAACACAATATTTTAATCCAGAAGATGTATATTGTAATTTAGTTGGCTATAATAAAATTTTTACGCATTCTGAAGCATTAATAACTCAACAAGAGTTTAATGATATAATGAATCAAATAATGTCTAAAGATTATACTATGTGTTTAATGAATAAACCGTATGGTTATAGTATTGAACCAATAATTAATTTCTTATAAAATAAATAAACAATGATAATAGAAGATAATATATATAATAAGTTATTAGAGTTAGTTAATTGGAATGAAATATCCAAAAATAAAGAATTATCTGATGAATTTATCTTAGAATATAAAGATAAATTAAATTTTGAACTACTTTGTGATAATATTAAATTATCTGAAGATATGATTCGTCAATTGGACGAATATGTTGATTGGAGTATTATTTCTAAATATTATAAACAATTCACAGCAGAGTTTTATATACAATATAAAGATAAATTAAATTGGTTTAATGTATGTAATAATAATAGAAATTTACCTGAATCTGTTATTGAAGAATGTAGTGAGTTTATAGATTGGTGTGCATTATCTGAATGTGTGAAACTTACTGAAGATTTTGTTAGAAAACATGAAGATAAAATCTTTTGGAATAATCTATCAGGTAATTTAGAATGTAAATTTAGTTTAGATTTTATATCTGAATATAAAGATAAATGGAATTGGTATTATATTTGTGATAATTATAATTTACCTGAATATTTTATTCGTCAACATATTGATTATATCAATTGGTATAGTATATCAAGATATAGAATATTATCATCACAGCTTATTAGAGATTTTGCTGATAAAGTAGATTGGAAAGGTATATCTATTCAACCTCATTTAGATATTAATCTTATTAAAGATTATCCAGATAAAGTTTGTTGGAAATATATATTCTATAACTGGTATATTAATGATTTTGAAGATTATGTTGATATAATTAAAGAAAATGTTGAATATATAGACTTTTTTGATGTTCGTCATTCAGCTTCATCGAAAATGGAAATGAAAGTTTATAAATTTTTTGAATGGGATAAAATATCAAAAGATACTCGTTTAATTAACGACACAGAATTTTTGAAAAGATATAAACATAAGTTAAATTGGAATATTGTATTAGATACAATCCAAGTACCTGAAGATGTTATATGGTATTGTTGTAATCATGTTGACATGGCACAAGTTTGTTCAACACAAAAATTATCTTTAGAATTTATTGATAAACATTTTTTGTATGGAAAATTTGAAACACAATTAGTTAATAACAATAATATTGATATAGAAACTCAACGAGTGTTAAAAAACAGATATTCGTCCAAAGCACGATAATTTTTAAATATTAATTAGATTATGAAAATAAAAATTAGGCAAGGTATTTTTGAAACTAATAGTTCAAGTACACATAGTTTATCCGTAGGAAAATTTAATATGTCCAAAACTTTACAGGATATTATTATGAAATATACTGTGGAAAACAGTGACACTGCTAAATATTATTCAAATATTGAAAATTTCATTTCTTATGACAATACGTTTATATTAAGTTCATTAGAATTATATACAGATGATTGTTATGGATGTGATTATCATATTTTTATTAAATCACCATTAGCTAAATTAGCATATGTTGTTCATCATATTTTTCAAGAAATAAGATATATAGAATGTGATTTAAATAATGATGATTATTTTAACTATAAAGGTGAACATATTATAATGACAACAGAAACTAAACAAGAAAAACGTAAATTAATTAAATCTTTAGAAGTATGTTTACAATGTGTTAAGGATTTTATAATTGAATATTCTAAACAATTAGGATATGAAAATATTGAAAAAGTCATCATAGATAAAGATGATTTTGAAACTATAGGTGGATTTGATGAATTTAAATGTGAAATACCTGGTTCAGAAAATTTATTTATTGATTTTAAAACACCCGTAACGAAATCACAATTTAAGAGTTTTATAAAAAAACTAATGAAAGATACTGTTATAATACATTATAGTAAATGCATATATAGTCCATACAAGTCACCAATATTTAAGATTTTTTAATAATAAAAAAAAATTAATATATATTATGTTTAAAACTAAAGATACACTAACAAGTGAAGTAAAAAAAACATGTAGTACATTAAATAATAAAAATATATTATGGAATGGTTATAAATGGTATTGTTATGACCATTGTAAAAATGATAGTGCAAATTGTAAAAATGCGTATTTAAGTACAGATGTAATATTAACAGAAAATTACACATTAAAATTCCCAATTACCAATAACCCTAAAGTATTTGAGAATGATAAATTAAACACAATACGTAAATATGGTTGTGCTTTTATAGAATCCGAACACTTATTTAGTTATGGTGAATTTACATTTGAAGCAATTTTAGATAATTCACCAAATACTTGGCCTGCACTTTGGTTGTATTCACCTGAAACATGGCCACCTGAAATAGATATACTAGAAGCATTTCCTGATGATAAAGGGAATGTTATTAAAAATTTAGTTGCTAGATGGGAAACTAATATTCATTATGATGAATATAACCCAAAACAATGGGGAGCTAAAGGTATATCAGCAATAATTTATAAATTAACACATAGAAATGGTAAACCAGATACATGGAAACTAAAATGGACTAAAGATTATATTAAAATCTATTTCAATGGTGTTAGAATTAGAAAAGTTACTAACAAAGAAGTACTTGACTGTTTTAATAAAAAACCTTTTATGAGAATTGTAATTAATAATATGTTACAAGAAGGTTTTACTCAAAAAGATTTTATAACTCAAAGGAATTTTGAGTTAATCAAATTTGATTATAAACCATATTAATTATAAATCTAGATTAAATCTAAAATCATTAAATAATAATAAAATATATAAATGTAAATTAATTATGAGCAAGATAATTGGAATTGATAGTGGCACAGGTAATTCCTGTGTCGCTGTAATGGAAAATGGAAAAGCAAACGTTATTGTTAATAGTGAAGGACAACGTACTACCCCTTCGATGGTTGGATTTAAAGATGGTGAACGTAAAATCGGTGACTTAGCTAAACGTCAAAGAGTAATTAATGTTAAAAATACAATATATAACATTAAACGTTTGATGGGTGTTACTTATGAACAAGCTAAACAACAAGGTATTTTGGATAAATTATCTTATGAAGTTGTTGCTGATAAAGATGGTAACCCTAGAGTTGTTATTGAGGGAAAATATTATTCACCTGAAGAAATAACAGCTATGATTCTATCTAAATTAAAAATTACAGCTGAAGAATATTATGGCGAAAGTGTTACAGATGCTGTAATTACATGTCCTGCTTGGTTTGATGACCCTGCTCGTCAAGCTGTTAAAAATGCTGGTGTTATTGCTGGTTTAAATGTTCTTAAAGTAATTAATGAACCAACTGCTGCTATTATGTCATCTAATATCGATGTTAATACTAACGCTATGGTAATGGTAGCTGATATTGGTCAAGGTACTGTGGATTTTTCAATATGTGATATATCTGATGGTGTTGTGGAAATTAAAGCATCTAAAGGTGATGTATTTCTAGGTGGAGCTGATTTCGATAATGCAATAGCTGAATGGATTGTATCTGAATGTAAATCTCAATATGGTGTTGATTTATCAAAAGATACTATGGCTATGCAACGTGTACTTGAAACAGCTGAAAAAGTAAAAATCGAATTATCAAGTGCACTTCAAACTGAAATAAATTTACCTTATATTACCGTTGCAGATGGAGTCCCTGTACACTTTGTGCAAACTATAACTAGAGCTAAAATGGATTCAATTTGTGAACATTTAGTTAAACGTATTATTGATTGTGGTAAAGAAGCTTTGATTGCTGCTGATGTAAAAACTAATGAATTATCTTATATATTGTTAGTAGGTGGTCAAACTCGTGCTATCGCAATTCAAGAAGCTTTAACAAAAGAGTTTAATACTGAATTAAATAAGAGTGTTAATCCTGATGAAGCTGTTGCTCTAGGTGCTGCTATTCAAGCAAATGTTATTACAGGTGGTGAAGGTTCTGAAACAGCAATGTTGTTGTTAGATGTAACGCCTCTCAATTTAGGTATCGAAACAATGGGTGGTGTTATGACAAAAATGATTGAAGCTAATACTACTATACCAACAAGAAAATCACAAATATTTAGTACTGCTGAAGATAATCAGTCAGCCGTAACTATTAATGTGTTACAAGGTTGTAGACCAATGGCAAAAGATAATAAATCTATTGGTGTATTTAATTTAGAAGGTATTATGCCTGCTAAAAAAGGTACTCCACAAATTGAAGTAACATTCGATATTGATGCTTCTGGTATATTATCGGTAACAGCTGTTGATAAAGCAACAGGTAAAGAACAAAAAGTTACTATTCAATCAAAAACAAGTATTTCTGATGAAGAAATAGAAAGAATGAAATCCGAAGCTGAAGCATATGCTGAAGAAGATAGAAAAACTCAAGAAAATCTTGAAAAGATGAATAGAATTGAAAGTTTAATTTCTTCAATTAATAGTATTATGGAATCAACAGGAGAAAAAGAAATTCTTACTGAAGATGATAAAAACTATTTTAATGAGAAAAAAGTTGAACTAGAAAAAATGAAAGAAGAAAAAAGTTTTGCTAATTTTGAATCTTTAGAAAAAGAAATTCAAACAAGATTTTATTCTATATCATCTAGAGCATATGGTAATCCTAATGAAAATCAGAATAATAACTTTGATTTTAATCAATTCACTAATCAAAATATATAAGATTTGTAGAATTTAATTTTAAAAAGTGTAATGTTTATTTTATTCATTACACTTTTTTTTATTGTTTTGTGAAAAAAACTTACAAGTATTGGTTTATTAATTGAAGTAATTAAAATAGTAATAATAAAAATAAAAAGAAATGGCTGGAATAGATAAAACTTATGTAATCAATTGGAATGATTATCATCAAATTCAAGAATGGTGTAAATCAGTAGGTACTGTAACAGATAAATATGGTAACACATTCAATCCATTAGAGTTTATAGCTGAATATACACAAGATGAATTTCAAGAAAGTATTGATTATCAAATAACAAGATTATTAGAACGTTATAATAATGGTGATTTGAGATATCAATATGAAGAAGGATATCTAACTATAGAAGAATATAATAATATTCCAAACGAACCAGAAAAACATATCGGAGGCTTGTGTATATGGAATACACCAACATATTTTGATTTATGGTTAATTCGTAATTGTCCTTTGAATATAATCAAAGAACGTTTGGAAGAACAATATGGTAAAGATGGTTGTGAAGAAATTAGAAATCATAAATCATATTATGATACATTTCAACGTAATGGATTAGGTAGAAATATTACAGCTCCACTTTCTAATAAACATTGTCGTTTATCTTATAAAAATTCATCAGATAGAAATAAAAAGGGTAAAAAAATGAGATGGACTAATATCTATATTGAATTACCTGAAATTAAAATAAATATTGGTAATGGTAGAGAATTTCCAGATAAATGTACTATGTATTCTGATGATATAGACAAATGGTTGTATTATACAGAAAGATGTATATATAGTACATATTCAAGTTCAAGTATGTTTAGTGTTGATGGATTTATGTCACAAAAATCTATATATAGAAAACTCCAAAAATGGAATCTACCTAAAGATACACAAGTTAGTATAACATATAACTGGGAGTATGAAGACGAACCATATACTTATTATATAGAAAATAAATTTAATATTAAAAAGAAATGAAGAAGATAGTATATTATACAAACAAATTTAGTTTAGTTAAACTTACAGATAGTGATGGTAGAAATATGTTTAATATAACATATTTTGATGAAAATAAGCAACATGTATATATAGGTGAATTTATTAAAATTCGTGGTTATCATAAATTTTGTTTTTTAGAAACAGGAAAAACATTAGATAATCATATTCAATATATTAATTCACATAAGGATGAATTTATTGAATTTATACAAATTAGTATAACATTTTTAGATAATTTAATGTAAAAAAAAGAAATATTATGATGACAAAAGAGCAAATAGAAGAGTATATTAAACAAAATGAAGAATTTAATAAGCGTTGTTTCGAAGTTACAGACATACTTTCTAAGTATGATGATGATTTCAAAAAAGTATTTTTCTTTGAAATTAATGAACTTAACGAGGTGTTTTGTTTAGGTTATCATACTGTATTTACCGAAGATATGACTGAAGAAGAAAAAAATGAACGTTTTCAAGCTTGGTTTCCTGTAAATTTTCTATGGATGGATACTGACGAAATTGAAGAATATATTCAAAAATACAGAAAGGCATGAAAAATAAGGAAGAAGAAATTTTAGACTTAAAATATAAAAAATCTAAATTAGAATCAAACTATAAAAATTTAGTAGAATTTTTAGAATGTGCACAAAGTGATAGTGCATTACCTGGTATTTTTTATAAAACATCAAATCAAGGTTTATTTGTTGAAAAATTCTTTATTAATGATTTAGGTGAAGAAGCTGAAGATTTATGGAATAATTTTCATGATAAATTATTTGATGCAGTTCGTGATTATAAAATGTGTTTAGAACGGGAAATTAATGATATTGAGAATGAAATTAACGATTTAAATAAATGAAATAAATACATGGAAACAAAAATAGCAATACAAGGACATAAAGATAGATGGTTAGAAGTAATTATAGCTTTAGAAGAAATGGGTGGATTTAGAGGTTGTAGTTTCAAATGGGATAATGATAATATATATTTTTATGTTAATAACAGTTTACAAATATTATCTATCGATGATGATAATATAAACAATTTCGCAAAATATACTTTAGAAGAGTATATTAAAACATTCGGACCACTAAAACACTCGCAATAAGAAATAAAACAATTACATCGTTTAAATAAGGAGTGTGGTATAATTTATACATCTTTAGATAAAATTAATTGGATAGGTGTTTCTATGGATGGAAGATTGTCTGAAGACACTATTAGAGAATTTCAAGATAAAGTAGATTGGGAATGTATTTCACAATATCAAATACTTTCAGAAGACTTTATACGTGAATTTCAGGATAAAGTAGATTGGACGTATATTTCACATTTTCAGATATTATCTGAAGACTTTATACGTGAATTTCAAGATAAAGTGGATTGGGAAGGGATTTCAGAAAATCAAGAACTTTCATTTGACTTTATTCACGAGTTTAAAGATAAACTTGACATGGATATTATGAAAGAAAAACAAGAACAAATAGTAGATTATTTTATGCAATTATTTAATATAGAATAAGATTAAATATATGGAAACACAAGAAGCTAAATTATATAGTAATAATAGACTAATTCGTAATGTGAAATTATCATCTGGTGATGAATTTTTCATTAATAAAAACGGTATTATAACAATACAAGTTTTAAATACGATTTATAAAGATGATAGTAGTTATGTTATAGAAGCTATGGAATATCATAATATACCACAAATTAGTTTCAAAATGTGTTTAGAACAGGAAATTAATGATATTGAGAATGAAATTAACGATTTAAATAAATGAAAAAGATTTTAATAACGCTGTTTATCTGTTTGATAATGTGCTCATGTACATCTAAAGATTATAAAAGTGTTTTAATATATTCTACATTAAAACCTGAAGGAATAAAATATGACACAATTTGTGCTGATAGAATGGTAAAATATCATGGAATCACTCAACATCAAGGATTATATGTTTTAATGATAGGTTATCTACCTGATAAAGAATATATTTATTCTCAATATCCGATGAGAGTTGAATCTTTAGTAATAACATCAAAAAAATAAATAATATGATTAAAAAAATAACTGTTAAACAATTAGTCAATTTAATAATTGACGTAAAAAAACTAAATAATTCAAAAGTAATAGAAATTAGTTATCTTCAAATAAATAATTTCCATCAAAATATAGAAAGACTTGATATTGTTGGTGAATTAGCAAAACATGATTTTGATAAGTTTATTAAAGAATATCCTATTATAGAATATTCAGATAACGGAATTATTTTTAAAGTATCTAATGAATATATGTCTCAATATTATTGTTGTGAATTTGATACATATGATTATATTTTAATTAAAAAAATATGGCAAGATAGTAATAAATAAAAATAATATATAAAGAAATTATGGATAATCAGAATAATAATTTAAACGATTTACAATTATATTATTTATATTTAAGTATTCCACTAGCAACAAT
>JAEIGA010011508.1_pt1 | contig 13435 bp, 15 predicted proteins | sample 9270691 | NCBI WGS metagenome assembly JAEIGA01 (sample SAMN17057246, study PRJNA624740) | gut metagenome | biome: biome; isolation source: fecal sample | host: Bos grunniens | place: China: Xizang | collected 2019
CCTCAGCGTAGACAAACTCGTCGCCGAAGTTAGCAGCGGTGCCAGTGCCCTGCAGCTTGGACTTCATGCCAGCAACGTCAACAGTCTCGTGGATAGCGTACAGCTCGTCGTCAGTCCAGATGGGACGGATGTTCTGATCAGAGATCTTGTCATCGCCGTCGTTACGGATGTCACCAACCAGAGCGGCCAGAGCAACAGTCTCTTCCATGGTGTGCTTCATGATATTGCGCATGTAAGCAACAGAGTCGAAGTCCATATCCAGGACATCATCGCGATGCAGGGTGTCCTTGATGTAGACAGTAGCGGGATGGGTTTCACGCTTCAGGATCTTGACGTTAGCAGCGTTCTGCTTCTCGGAACCCTTCTTGTGGTTCTTAGCAGTCAGCTCAGCAACGCGAGCGTCGATCTGACGGGTACGAACACGAGCGATGGGGCTCTTGTTAGCCTTAGCCATGACATGAGCAACCCAGTCCATGTCGCGCTCCAGCAGAGTGGGAGCACCAGCAGGGACGTTCTTCACCTCAGTGAACAGCACGTCGATCTTCTCGCCATCTTCAGCACCGAAGCCATGCTCCAGGTGATCGTTACCCCACATCTCCAGGCCCTTCTTAAAGCTACCAGAAGTACGAGCCAGGCTCAGAATTTCAGCCTGATCAGCGTGGGTCAGGACATTGTCCATCATTTCATCTTCGCGGTCAAATACATTGTGGTACATATCGTTATTGCCTCCTTCAGAATGTTCAGCTTCATTTTCGTCATCGGACACACCGGCATCTTCCAGAGCCTGTCCGATCAGTGCGTAGACCACAGTCTTCTGCTCTTCAGTCAGAGTATCGAAGACATCCTTAACGGTCTTTTCCTTGTTTTCGGCCTCAGGAGCGGCCTTCTTTTCGGTATCTGCCATATTGTTCTTTTCCTCCTTAGTGTTGTCTGCATCATCGGTTGCATGCTGCAGAGTCTCAGCGGGTTCTTCGTAGTGATGGATCATAATATTCTCATCGTAGCCCACAATGACGCCCTCTTCGGTGTCCTCACCATGCAGCATGACAGAATCAATGAACGCGCCGGGATTAGCACCGGCCATCACAATACTTACTTCTCTAATGAATCCATGCAGCACATCGCCGCCGGACTGCTTCAGCTTGTTGGCATAGATAGACAGAGATTTCACGTCGCCATGCCGAACAGCTTCCTTTGCTGCCCTACCAGATTCGCTGTTGTTGAAGGTACAATATGCATAGACACCTTCCTCGCGATTCTGGAGCAGTGCATGACCCAGAATATTATCAGGGTCGTTATGGTTGTGGTTCCAAACCAGAGGAACAGTCTGTCCGTCGTTGTGCTTGAACGCATCCTTGCGAATGGTTCGACCATCAGCGCACAGAAGATCGTTTCTCGTGGCCCAGCCACTAAAATGATACTTCTCCATTTTGATTTGGCCTCCTTATTTTTTATTCTTCGTCTCAGCCTTCGAAATCTTATACATTTCAACACCACTATTGATTAGCATTGCAGCAGCTGCAGCTTGTCCAGCGCCGACTGCTACATTAGCAAGTGTACGTCCTCCGATAACACCAAGACCTATTGCCGCGGCTCTACTACCAAGACTAACCGCTACAGCTCGACCAACGCCACTTGCAGCAGTTCTCACCATAGCTTCATTTTTATTACCCTTACTACGTCTCAACGTAGCATTAGCAGTAGTTTGACGATTGCGCCCCCAATCGTTATAGGCTCTGTCAAGTTTCTTCCGAACGCCCCACTTCTGACCTTTTACACCGTAATGGTAGAGTTCGTATTCATGTTCATACGCATATCTATACATACGTTTCACCTCAATTCATTAAATCGGTAATGGGTATGTCACCGATAGGTGTTTCCTCTTCAGGCGGGGCTTCTTGCATAGGTTCCATAGGTATACCAGCATCAGGCTGAGCAATATTACTATTGATCAGTTGGTCGGCCTTAGGATCGTCAGACGGTTTCATACCGATAATCTGACGAATTTCGTTACTGGATAGAATCTCGTTACGAGTAAACTTATCAGCAATCTCAGCAATATTGTTAATGGGAACTAGCTTGAACGGATCTCTGAAGAACATGACAGTCTGACCCTGGGTGCGGGCAGTCTTACTCAAGAAACTTCTCTTCATAGCATCCACAATAGCAGACGCAATCGGTTCGATAGTTCTGTTATTGTAATTCAGCATCTCTTTCTCGTCAGCGGTACCATCCAATACGGAAGGTGTCATGCCGATCTGACTGTAGAGCTGATTCGTCAGATACTCAATCTGCTTCATGAGGTTGTTCTCGACAGGTCGATTCAGCTGAGTGATTCTCTCAGTACCATCGGTATAGGCAATACCATACGGTCCCTTAAGCTGTTCCTCAATATCCTTACGGCGCTTTTCGGCCTGATCCTTACGAGCCTCAGTCTTAATGACATAAGGTAACTGAATAATCAAGTCGAGTTTACCAGCGCCACTCTGCTCATCAATAGCATCCAGAATACTCAGTTTTCTTACAAGACGCTGCATGGTAGAGTTTGGTTCATTAATGACTGAATACAGAGGATTATCAATGATTGCAACAGATCGCTTAGGCAAGATAATGTCTTCCTTCCGACCAGTTCTATCATTATAGACTCGAACTTTCACATGGGCCGGATACCATTCCATGATCTTACCAGTTCTCATAGAGAGAATATCGTAAGATGTAGACTTGGTAGGATCGAAAGAAGTATCAACAGGTACGATTGCGACAGCGCCTTCATCGAACATAGACATGACGACATCCTGAATAAAGGCGCGTCCGGTCTGGTCGATGTTGGCTTCGACGCTAAGACAGTCATTTAAGCCAGACTTAATGTCTTCTATGTATCTACCATTCTTATCGATCCGACAGTGTTTAAATGCAATAGAAGCGACGTCCATTGAGATTCTGTTAAATACAGAAGTTGCAATAGTACGCTCGTTGCCTCGTGTAAACCGAATGCGATCGGGACGATATACATAGCCTCCACCGATATCTCGATGCTGAGGTATATGGGTGGGGTCCCGATTGTTAGTAAATGCGTTCCAGGCGTTCTTCAACCTGGATGAAAGTGTTAACTCCATTTTGAAGTTCCTCCCTGGTTAAATTCCTAACATTTCTGCGATTTGTCTATCGGACATGTTGGTGTTAGGATGTTGGTTTTTATAGTTTTGGACAGCGGGGTTGGAGGCGTAGGTCTTGACTGTAGTGTAAGTTAATGCGGCTGCAGATAGAGGACCTGCCTTCTCTAAATAGCTCTTAGCCTTCATCTCGCCTCTAGCTTTCATACGTTCGGCGGCGCCCTTAGCCTGAAGATTACCTTTCATTTCATTCATGGATTTTACCATAATGTTATTATTGGAATTATCAAACACGATGAGAGGCTTTCTAGCATTATACCCGCTATACTTCATATCGTTGATGTCGTGAATAGCTCCGTAACCAGCTGCTTTTAGTTTTGCATAGAACTTTTGATCAGCGCCGCTAGCTCGCATAGAAGGTTCGACAATTCCCGTATTAAAATTGTCATACATCTTCTTAATGTTACGGTCACTAACGTCGTCGAGATTGAATATTCTATTTCGGGCGCCGTAGTGCTCTTTAACAAAGGGTGCGACTGCCTTCTTGAACTCGGGATCAGTCTTATACAATTCGCCGAATACCTTCCTAGCCTTGTCTCTAGACGCAACTTTGATATCGCTAGTTGCCTCAAGTTTCATCATATAGGCATGACCGGTCTGTCTTTGTCTACAGGCGCCAAGGAGATTTTCATAACGCTTCATGTCATGTTTACCTTGAGCAACATAGAAAGTGTTATGTAGTTTACCACCAGTATCCTGCATCTCAATACGCTGAAGTGTTTCGCCAGCTTTGATAATACCGTCGATTCTTTCCTTGCGATACTTATTAGCCACATAAAGCGCGCAGGCGCCTACGGTAAGAGCCGCAGAAGCTGCTAGAATCTTTTCAGTTCGAATGCGGTTATTAGCAGCTGCCTGAGCCTGTTCATTAGTCATACCAGCTTTCTTATACTGCTCTTCCAGCTTCAAACGATGTTTAGATTTCTTCTTAAACTCGATGCCTTTATCTTGTATTCGAGCTAATTCTTTATTAGTATCGTATTTCAATTTAGATCTACGATAAGCAGCTCCGTCTAATATATATCGCTGTTCAGCATCTTTCATAGCTTGCTGATTCATTGAGGTAGGAGCATTATTAAAACGATTAGCAGCCTTAATATAAGTGTTTCTAGAAGACTTATATACAGTTTTAGCAGATTGCAACTCATTTTTCTGCATATTCAATTCTGGAGTGTCGTAATATCGCTTCTTACCGGCTGGAGTTAGACTACCATCTTTCTTCTGATACCGACGGATGCCCCAGCGCTGTCCTTTTATACCATGGTGATAGAGTTCGTAACAATAAACATTTGAGCTTATAACTATCACCTCCATTTTGAAATACACATGACTCTAACGCTTATTCGCGTTCGACGTCATTCTTGCCTCTGTAATGGCTGGTCATCAGAGCTGCGACCGCGATACCGCCAACGGGGGTTGTCAGTATAGATGCGGCAACGGCTGCACCAAGTCTCTTATTTTTCTGAGATCTCGTCAAAGAAGTCTCGTTCTTGTACACCTTCTTGGCTGCTTTGTATTCAGCCTTAGCGGTTCTTTTTTCTTTAAAGGTTTTAGCAGCATGCAGTCTATTATCGGCTGCATCAACTTGTGCCTTACGTTTGCCCCATTTCATGCCGATTACGCCATAATGATAAAGCTCGTCGGAACAGTTAACAGTGTTCTTACTAGTTAACACATACTTGTTTCCCATTTTAGTTGCCTCCTCTTACTCAAAAGCTTCTTTATTAAGTTTCCACGCAACAAATGCGTCGAGAAGAGCGGCTACAGGGTCAATCTTGGCCTCATAGCGTTTCTTCAATAGTTTACGGTTACCGTTGGTGTCTTCCAACGTAATACAGTTACCCATGGCATAAGACATGAGATCTTCATCGAACAGCAGCATTCTCTGCTCAGACAGATTCTTCAACTCACCCAAAGGAACAGACTCAGTCTTAGCACCCTGGATGACTTTCTCGATACCGAACGGTCCATTCTCTCGTTCCCAACGCTCAACAAACTCACGAGCATTATACGGGTCAAAGCCGAAGCATCTGACATCATACTCGCAGTCGATAATGTGCTGATCTAGATCATCATACACATCCATCATGTCGAGGATGGTGCCCTCTAAGACTACGAGACTGCCTTCTTTCATGAATTCGTCGTATTTAATTCGCATTGCAGAAGGAAGTTTCATAAGAGTAGTAGAAGCGATGTAGTTTCGGGTCTTAATACCGAAAGAACCATTCGCTAGAGGGAATAGGAAAGTGAAAGAACAGAAGTCATTACCCTGAGACAAGTCTGCGCCCAAGGAGCAAGGCATCTTCCAGAAGTCTCTCTTCCGGTGAGGTAGAGTTTCTTCATAAGTGAAGTAATATGTATAACCTTCCATAGGGATACCGAAGCGCTTAGCCAAGATATCATTACGTGCTGCAGGAGCTTTCTCAGCTCTATCAACGTCAAGCTGGTAGGTCTCATAGGTAACGGTTTTGCCGATATTGGGATTGGCCTTCAGCCACATCTCGGGATCGGGTACTTCATCAATAGAGTCCAGCTTGTACCACCAGATAGACACATGCGGGTTCTGGTAGTCGCCCTTGAGGATGTCCGCTAACTCCATTTTGATTGTATCGCCAGGGCCGTTACGGACTGTACCCTCGGAGCTGATAGCAACAATCAGATAGTCGTCATTCTTAGAAGCACCCTGCTCCAGAGCACCAATGACATCTTCTCTAACGTCGCCAGATAGCCATTCGTCAACTGTATTAATCCGGCTATTCAAACCCTGAAGCTTGTCGATGCTCATAGGTCTGATCTCAAGGAGAGAGCCGGTTAAGAAATTTTCAATACCTTTCTTGGTAGAAGCCAATTTCATTCGATTGGCCTTAGAGCCGGTGGTGTTCTGCAAAGAACCTTCGGTAAGGAACTTAAACAGAGGTCCTCTAGCTCGTGTAATAGATGTCCGAATAGGAGATAGTACTTCTTCGGACTGCTTCATGGTCGGAGCTGTAGTGATCTGATGCGTAGTGGATGTGTCAACATTCAGGAAGTAGCTCTGAATACATGAAGCATACATAGACTTTGCTGCACCTCGGGCAACAATCAAATACTGCTTATTAGTAAGTCGCTTCTTGATGCGCTTATTAACATAACGACCGCCATGACCGTCTTCGGAAGGTACGTATACGCTTCGTTCGACGAAGTAATACCAACCAAAGATCTGTTCGGCCCATAGTTTGAATGAGTCTAGCAGGTGGAGGTCTTCGCCATCGGTCAGGGTAAGTTCGTTTTCGCAGTATTGGATGAAGCCTTCTACAGCTTGGTCATCATAGTAAATACCAGGGTTTGCAATTAGTTCGTCTATGCGATTCATCTCCATAGAGATCTCTTTACAAACCGGGATTTCGCCTCGAATAACGGCATCTCGAAATTTGCCGTAATACCGAGGTGTCGCTTTGTTCGAGAGTGCCATTTATTCACCTACTTTTAGCCAAAAACAAAGAGCCTCCACTTTTGTAGAGACTCTCGCCTTTTAATACTTGTGTAATCTTAAAATCCTCTTTTAGCCAGCCATTTGCCCATTCTCGCAAGTGGAGCTTTCATATAGGGATCTCCATAGCGAGCTACACGTTTTGCGTAAACGCGCTTAGAACATGCGAATCGGTTCAGAAACTCCTGATCCGACAGAGTGTTATAAGCGTCGATTGCTTTTCGTGTAACTGCACAGATACCCTTTGGATACTCCAAAAATGCGGGATTGTTCTTTGCCCGGCAAAATAAATTGTTCTTCATGTGTTTTACCTCCATAATATTATTCATTATAGGAGGTGTTTAAGATGCGTGAAATTACTTTTTATTAGCTTTCGCCTCTTTACGTTTCGCAGCCTTATTCTTAATTGACTGGTAACCGAGATAGCCAGTCGCAGCAACCGCGGCACCAGCAACAACGACAGTACCGCCAGCAAGCATAACAGGAGCAGCAGCGACTACAGCGACCACAGCTACACCAGTTTTTACATTTTCAGCGGTTTTAAACTGATTCATTCGCTTCTCGCCGTATTTATTAATCAATGCCTGACTGACCTGCTTATGTCGCTGAGCATCAATTATATGATCGTTAGCCATATATTTTTCGCTCAGTTCCATGTATTCTCGACCGGCTTTTCTATCAGCAGCGGTTCTTCCACCACCGCCGTCGTCGCCGTCGAACTCATAGTTCTTTAGTAAATAATCAATCCGCTTTTCAATTTTCTGGTTCTCATTATATGCTTTTTTAGCATCGCCAGTCAGATTACTAGCGCCGTGAGAAGCCAGCTCCTTACGGATCGCGTCTCGGTCTTGTTTAATTTCTTTGTTAGAGTAATGCTTCTTACCCTTAGGAGTCAAAGAGCCATCTTTATTCTGGTAACGTCTTACGCCCCATTTCTGACCTTTGATGCCATGATGGTAAAGTTCGTTATTCATACTTCTCACCTCAATGTAGTGGCTTAGACAAATCGATACCAGCAACGATCCAATCACCGATCTTATCTAGTGCGCCTGTACCGACTCTTTTATAAGTTTTATAAGCGCTCTCGACAGCCACGATGGTGCCGGCAGTGGCAATGAACGCCTTAACGGCTTGTTCACCAATACTCTTCTTTTGAGTCAGCCGCTGATAGTTCTGTTCCTGCTGCAAACGGTTGTTGCGAGCTATGAGCTCTTTATCGCTCATCTGACTGACAGGCTTCTTGTCGTGAGCTCTCTTATAATCTTCATGGTAGTCGTCGGACTTACGCCGCTTCTTACCAGCAGGAGTTAGGGAACCGTCTTTATTCTGGTAGCGTCTAACACCCCACTTCTGACCTTTGATGCCCCAATGTTTGAGTTCATACTCCATTTTGACTTTTCACTCCTCTCGTCAAATGTAGTGGATAGATGCAAGTTTCTTCTGATCCCACTCGAAGAGCATAAAGCGCCGATGAGTGCCCACGAAATCCTCTTTGTTAGACCAGTCGTCAACCTTGCCTCCAGAGGACAACCGCCGTACCATCACACCGTAGATGTCAGCCTCAGCTTCATGATGAAGATGTCCGGCATGGACCTCTCTTACGTTAGCGTTAGCAAACTCTTCAGGGAATGTGATCGGGAAGATGTGTGCCAGATTCTTGGCGGTAGCTTGCCTAGAGTCACCATGAGTAATCATGATGGAGTTCTTACCATAGGTGACTACTTTTCGATACTCGAGGGAGTCGTCCACTACATTAGGACCGTATCTTTCAAGGAGAACTTGCATAAACATCCACGAAATACTTCTGTCGTGGTTACCGGCAGAGTAAATAACCTTGACCTCATTAGCACACTGAATAGCTGTGTCGATCAAGGTGTACATAAACGTCTTACTCTCTTTAACAGCACGAGTCATGTTGACTTTCTCAATGACTGTGCCTTTAGTAGTATGACCGTTGATGATGCTATCGTTATGGAAGAAATCCTGTCCAAAAGGAATCACGATCTTGTCCCATCTTCGACTAGTAATGAGATCCAAAATATCATTCAATACCGGCTCGTAGTAGTCCATGAAAGCTACGCCCCAGTGCATGTCAAAGAGAGGAATCTCTAGCATTCGAGTAGCATTCGCATGCTCGATAGGCACATACACAAACGGCTCAACATTATCTCGAATAGCTTCTAGGAAGTTCTCGGGATCAAAGCTACCAGCTTTCTGCTTAATCCAAGCCTGGACAATCTCACCAGACTTAGATACCTGAACGGTAGCATCATGGGCGATAAAGCCTTCATATGTACCACACTCGAGAGTTGTCTCGTCAGGTTGACGTTTAGTCATCCACTTGCGTACCAACCTACAAAACGAATTATAACTGGCCGGATTGTCAACGTTGTTTACGAAATATTCCTTATAAATCTCCCTATAAGTTTTACCTTCAGTTCGCATCTGACAGCATGCTTTCTTTACTTGAATAGGGATTACTTTACTCATCAGAATCCCCCTTTATGTAGTTTCTGCAGATTCTGCTGCTAAGTTAAGACGCCATTCCCACTGAGAGATCTGACGCTCATAAGAGGCTAGCGTAGAAGATCCGATAGAAGCAGGATCGAACAGCAGCTTAACTCGAAGATGCATGTACGACTTAACAGAATTTAGTAGCAGATTGTCAGAAATAAAGTCATCCCAAATAGCACTAGCGTCTTCGATCATAAAACCTTCAGAAGGACCTACGCCCATCTGGGCTAGATCTGCAAATACGGAATTTATGTTCATGATGATATCGTCGTCGAAACATGTGTATTCTTCTGCAAGGCCAAGCATCTTTTTAATCGATGTTAGTATACTTTCCATAGCGATTCTCCTTTACAGATGAGCGTCTACGAACTTTCGCATACAGTAGCCCTCGACACCAGTAGCAGTATGTACCTTGAGCCACTCGCCGTCAGACTTAGTCACATCAACTTTGATCTCAGACATAACGTCCAGAACGCAAACGACATCCGCATCGGCACTAGGTTCTTCTCGAACGTTGAGCTTAGCGCAATTGACTACAACACCGGCTACAGTCTTGGGAAGAGTGACAGTGTTGACGGTCTCCTGGATAAGTTCGACCTCCATTTTGACTTCGGGAGAAGAACTTTTTGGGATAGTAGAGGTCACTGCCTTGTTGGGCTTGGACTGCATATTATTAGTCTTCTTCTTATCGGAATATTGCGAATAATTGTGCTTAGACAATTTAGTTTCCTCCTTCTATCCTCGTTTCCAAGGACATGTATCGTTTTTAGTACGCTCGATTGGCGCTTTAATTAGCAAGTTCTCATCACCATAATGTATCGCATTATGGGTAGTTAACATCGTAGAGATCAGGAATTCGGGATCGTAGATCCAGTCTCGTTCATTGAGAATGTCATCCATCGTAATAGGATTCATATGATGGACTAGAATCTTACCGTGAATCTCCCGACCTTCGATGCCTAAATCGCAACCGTTGTCTCGGATGATCACAATATCTCTGGCTTCTTTCCATCTAGGATCGCGCTGGTATAGAACCTGATTTAGATAGCGATCGAATCCGAATATATCCGCTCCGACTCGTCCCCCGAGTCTAAGATAGCGGTAACGCTCCTCGAATGTCGGTAAGGCGATCAACTCAGAGTACGTTCTAATAGTCGTATTCTTCATCGTCACCATGACCTCCATATCTACGCATAGCCTTAAGGGCCTCTTCGTAAAGCACCTTAATCTCCTCAGCGTTTGCAAGCGCTTTCGTTTTAGCTGCTACGAGCTCGTTTTCTAACTTAAGCCTCTCCTGCTCAAGTTTTGCTTTAGATGACACTAGCTTGAGAAAATGCGTAGTCTCCTGAGATGAGGCCGTACCGTCTCTCAGACGCTGCTCGACCAGATCCATAGCCAGTGCGGCCATCTGGTTTTCTCTAGCTTCAGGTGATAAAGCCGGTCTTAACTTAGGTAACTGATTAGAGCTTGCGGCTTTAACTTTTGCCATACTTACTGCCTCCTCTCTCAATAGTTTGTATAGCAGTGAGATCAACAGATCTCGAAATAGATAGCACTTAAAGGAACTTACAAGGCCCATATGATCATTTGAAAGGAGAGGAAAAATGAACACTTTAGGAGGAGAAACCATGGCTGGCATAGTAAGTTCGGACCTTGTAAGCTCGTGTAAATGCTATCTGGAATGGAAAGGAGTAGACACCGGATAAGATGCCTACTCCATTTTGAATTTTTACAGTTTTGCCACAGCTGCGGCGATCTTCTCGTCGATCAGGTTGGTGATCCAAGTCTCGGTATCAGCGTTATAGCGCAGATTCATCCAAGCACCAGCGTCGTTGAGGACGGTAGTATTCGGATAATTAGACTTGAGAGCTTGGAATGCAGCAAGCTCATCGGCGGTAAGAGGGGTTTCGATTGGAGTTGTTAGAGGTACCATAACGGTAATCGGATTCTCGGCCAGGTAAGATTTCCATGCATCCAAATCTTCAAGAGGTACAATTGCCGTATCTGGAACGAACAACATGTACCACCAGTCTTGCACCGCAGCAACAGTCTTACTGATGCGGAAGTTGTTAACAGCGGGGCGAGTAGATGTTAATTGATAGCCGAAATGACTACAATAGGCATTTGTAGCAACAACCGCGGCGTTATTTGACTCACATACGACATTCGCGATAGGCACTCCTCTAAGAATCAATTCGAATCGATTGTTTATACCATTAGAGCTGTATCCGTTTTTCCAGCTCTCATCCTCAGAACCGTCATAAACATACTGAGCTATTCTTTGAATATGCACACCGCGCTCAAAGTCGATCTCGTCGCAGATCCACTGCTGACCATTGGCGTCAGTGTAGTTACCACCGGAGGTTACGGGGATGCCGGGGAGAGTACTAGGCGTGGTGATGGGCAGCAAGTCGAGCTTATAGGGCTCGTATTCCGTAGCCTTGTCACCAAACTCCAACTGCGCATTTAACGCAGTCACCACTACATCGTCACTTGTCGGATACTTGTTTACGACATTAGAGACAGCTTCATACAAGTCACCGTCTTCCTTCGCAGTAAAGCTGTACGTATAGCGATTCGTGCCCGCGGCCACATCAAATTCCAAATATCCATAGAGCCGTGCGGCGTTATTCCAATAAGCTCTAGTTTCCGCAGTAGCATGGAGATACACACTTAGGGTGTACTGTTTACCTTTTTTGACAGACCGTAGGTCAGACACATTGACTAGAGCAATATAATTATCTGATCCGGAAAAACACGCAAAATCAACCAAATTCTTGCCGCAAATATTCACGGTCGGATTCTCAATACTCACCAGCTCCTGAGGATACTCTGGATTGGGTGCAGGAACACCGCCAGTGTAGGGTTCCCAAGGAAGAACTGTGTTACCGGCATTTAGCATTATGTTCGCCCTGACGCTAGAAAGTGTACTTCCGGCCTCGTTACAAAGCACAATAGAATACATACCGGTGTTTTGTGCAACGAATGTGATACTTTCGGAGCCAGCGATTTTTGTAGCATACTCCGCATCAGCAGTAGCGTCCCATACGGACAATGCAATAGCGCTGTTCGAGGATAACGTATATGTCTCACCCGCGATAAGCTCTGCCGACGCATGGCGATTCCATAACCGATCGGTTGCGGTACCAGTTATAAGAATATTACCGTCCTCGGTAGCAGTGGATGTAACACCATAGTAAGCGTAACCGGCCACATTAATATTTACATAAGCCAACTGCGCACCAGTAGTCTTCTCCTGTGTAGTCTTACCGAACAGTTTCAGGCCTCTCAAATTATCATCAGAGGAGTCTGCTACAGTTATAGCCTCGCCTTCAGCGCTACAGATAATCGCATCAGCCTTGGTGCGAGCACCCTCATCAGCCAGTTTAGCGGTAGTTTGATAGTCTTCGGGAATAGTTGCCAGAACCTCTTTACCCTTTTCAACTATGTTTGTCTGCTGTTTAGAAGACTCTTCCTGTACTTTTGCAATCTGAGCAGTGCCTGCTGCTTCCACTTCAGCGACTTTAGTTACGGTTAAAGACAACAGCTGCTCGAGCACATCAGTCAGTTCTCCCTCGAGAGGAGCCGCATCAACTTCCAGACCTTCAAGAACAGGTAAGGTTGTGACAGTCGTGTTAAATTCTCGGAGAACTGTACCATCGGAATTAGAGTCTTTTAGACAAACAATAAACCTAACATTACCCTTGTAGGCCATGGCGTGAGAACCGACAAGCCAAGTAAAGGTGATAGAAGATGTAAGAATCTTCTTATCGGTAACTACATAAATATCGCCTTCGTTAATAGCATTCATGTAGTTGATCCGAATGTTAAACGTGGAGAGGTCTGTAGTGCCATACATACGAGGCATCGTGAATTGGAGTCTGTGGACATCGCCGTCGGCTTCGACACCTAACGCCTTGATACGACTAGGAATATTAATAGTTCGGAGATCGTTATCGATAACCAGCACACGTTCCTCTTCAGAGTTCGCCATTGCCGCTAGTAATTCATTAGCAGTCGCCATTATCTAGATACCTCCTGTCTTACTATTACCTTGTTAGTAGTGATACGGTAATATCCATACTGTCCAACTACAGAGACACGGAAGGTAGGACCGACCAATGCTTCTGCCGGAATCATACATTCGCCGTTCTCAATAAACACAGCATGTTCATCTTTGCCTCTCCAAAAGCTCGCGACCATAACACAGTCTTGCCACTCGGGAGAAAATGTGAATTGCGCTCTCAGATAATCCTTAGTACCCGCCACGATGTTATTA
>JAEIGA010011509.1_pt1 | contig 13435 bp, 13 predicted proteins | sample 9270691 | NCBI WGS metagenome assembly JAEIGA01 (sample SAMN17057246, study PRJNA624740) | gut metagenome | biome: biome; isolation source: fecal sample | host: Bos grunniens | place: China: Xizang | collected 2019
CATTATAGCATAGTTACGACGTTAAATCCATATTTAGCGGCGTAATAGATCAAGAATCCACTACTCTCCACCGGGGCTCAGAAGCCCACAATGATACCGCCTTTTTCCGCATAATAACTGCAGAGCCCCCTGGTCGGCATGATCTTTACTTCAAAACCGGGGTACGCTGCAAGCGCGGCTTTCTTGAGATTGTCTGCGAACAGTTCGTTTTCGCAATGTGAAATGACGATCACGCCCTTGTTCGCGACTCTGTCCTTAAAGTCATTCATGATCACCTGCAGCGTCTTTTTGCCGCCTTTGGCGATCTTTTTCATTTTAATGGTTCCTTCATCGCTCGCGATCCCGACACCCCACAGACCCAGATGTCCGAGCACGATGCCTGCGAGCTTGGGCATTCTGCCGTTGTTGACAAGGTTGTGGTAAGAAGAAAGGGCAAAGATCAGCTTGTGCTCCTCCATGTACTTGTGGATCTCAGTCTTTACGCCTTCAAATGAAAGCCCCTGTCCGATCAACGCATTCAGCTTGTCAATGATCATATTCAGGCTGGGACCGGTTCCCCTGGAATCCAGGATCTCAATATTGCGGTCCGGATCATTCTCCAGGATCATTTGTCTGGCTGTGCAGGCGCTGTTGTAGCTTCCTGAAAGATTGGATGAGATGGTTATTGCAAATACATCTCCTTCTTCACCGAACTCTGTCATCCAGTCGTGCGGCGAGGGGCATGACGTGTGGCTCTTGGAACTGGAGGCCATAGCGGCTACGAGCTCGTGAACGTCAAGATCTTCGTTGTCCACATAATCCCTCCCGTCCACAGTGATCACAAACGGCACAGTGTTAAAGTAAACACTATCTGGCTTGTTCTCCATTTCAAAAATATCACAGCTTGAATCGGCAATGATCCTAAAGGACATGACAAGTTCTCCTTTCCTTAATAGGCTGCTTGGTGTTCAAATGCCGGTTCTGTCTCTTCTTCCTATTCGGAAGCTACTGCAGCGGACTCGCCGGCTTTGACAGCTTCATCATCGATCTGGTCGGCAGGCTCATCAACAGGCTGCTCAGATGCCGCGTCTTCATCAGCAGCTGTGCCTGCCTCTTCATCAACTTCCTTGTCGGCTTCATCTGAAACTTCGCCTTCAGCCTCGTCTATGGTGACATCGATCTCTGCGTCATCGGGATAATCCGCGTCTGTGTTCGACGCGCTTTCCCTGATGGTGAATTTATGGATCATTTTCATAAGCTGAATGGCGATTCCGATCTCGCATCCCGCTACAAATGCAAGTCCGGCAAGAGCCGCTTTAAACTTTTTGTTCATATTTGGGCATATTCCTTTCGTAGATATCAAAACGACTTGTTGTTGTTCCATACACCGTATCTATGCTTTCATTATACATAATTAAAGACGAGAAATACACGAAATCACACAAATATCAGCCAAAATACTCACTAAACCGTATAAAAAAGGCGGATCCCATTGGAGGGATCCGCCTTAAACATGCTTTTCAGACTGTGATCAGCCTTTGCTCTCGAAGTTCTCGATCAGCTCTGTCAAAAGCTTTACTGTGCCGTCTATTCCCAGAAGTCCGGTATCCAGTGTCAGATCATAGGTGTCTGCCCGTCCCCACTTCTTCATGGAATAATAGTTGTAATAGCTCTGCCGCTGCTTGTCCTTTCGAAGAATGAACTCCTTGAGTTTGTCCGGGTTCGCCTTGTCTTCGTCCGGAACATCCGGATAATTGGCAGCGCGCGCCATGCGGAACTCTTCGCCGGCGTGAAGGAAAAGGTTGATGACGTTCGGAAAATCCTGCAGCGCGCAGTCCGCGCAGCGCCCGATGATGACACAGGCGCCTTCTTCCTTGGCGATCTTCTTGATCGTATCGAACTGGGCGAGGAAAACCTTCTGGCTGATCGGCATATTGGAAAAACCGGAATTGCTGAAACCGAAGGTGTATGTGTCCATTACCAGATTGTAGAGAAAAGAACTGGTAGGACGCTCGTCCTGCTGTTGAACGATCTCCTGGCAGAAACCGCTCTCCTTAGCGACTTTGGACAAGAGTTCGGAATCATAGAACTTGATCCCGTAATGCTCAGCCAGCTTCTGTCCCACTTCTCTTCCGCCTGAACCGTATTGCCTTCCAATCGTAATGATAGTCTTCATACCGTACGTCACCTCCATTAAGCAATAGTCATTCGGATGTTTATAGCAATATTATACACACGTGAAAATAATTATGCAAATTCAATAATTAATACCGCTATTGTAATCCCATATTGTCTAATTTGCTGAGAATCTCTTCAAAATACTGCGGCAGAGGCGCCTTGGTCTCGATATACTCGCCCGTTCTCGGGTGAACAAATCCGAGGATCCCTGCATGCAGGCACTGCCCCTGCGTCTGGAAAGGGGACTTGCGCTTTCCGCCGTACACTTCATCTCCCAGCAGCGGATGATGGCTGTGGGACAAATGGACGCGGATCTGGTGAGTGCGGCCTGTCTCGAGGCGGCATTCCAGATAGGTGAAACGTCCAAACCTTCGGAGGACTTTGCAGTGCGTGACAGCTCTCTTGCCATCCGGTCTGACAGCCATTCTCTTGCGCTCTTTGGGATCTCTTCCGATCGGCAGATCGACCGTGAAGGAATCCTCTGCGATGTTGTCATAGACAATACAGTAATAGCGCCTTACGATAGAGTGCTCCTGCAGCTGCGCTGCAATGCTCTGATGAGCCATATCGTTCTTGCAGATGATGATACTGCCGGTTGTATCCCTGTCGATCCTGTGCACGATTCCCGGCCTCATAATGCCGTTGATGCCGGACAGACTGTCTCCGCAATGGTACATGACCGCGTTGACAAGGGTCCCCGAGTAGTGGCCCGGCGCGGGATGAACGACCATTCCCTTGGGCTTATTGACAACCAGCACATCCTCGTCTTCATAGAGAATATCCAGGGGGATGTTCTCGGGCAGAATATCGGGGATCATTTTCTCGGGAAGAACAAGCCGGATCACGTCATTTTCATGTACCTTGGCACTGGGCTTGGCCTCTTTTCCGTTTAAGAGCACACTGCCGTCTTTGATCAGCGCTTTCAGATAGCTTCTGGAATGGCCTTCGGACAAAGAAGCGATCACGGCGTCAAAACGCTCGTCATCCAGTTCCTCAGGCACAATAAACTCGTTGGTCTGATCCATGAGGAGCCTCCTTTCAGTGACCCAGAAATTGCAGATCATCTTCTTTGTAATGGAACATGATCAGGTAGGCCAGAACAAAGACAGAACAAGTCACATATATATCGGCAACATTGAAGACAGGGAAATCGATCAGGCAGAAATAGATGAAGTCCCTCACATAGTGAAGAAGAACTCTGTCGATCAGGTTTCCGGCTGCGCCTGCAGCGATAAAGACTACAACGATCCTCAGGGGCAGATACTTTCTGCTTCCCGGTATGCGCAAATACAGAATGATCAACAGGATCAGAGCGGCCAAAGAGACGCAGCTGAGGATCATCGTTCCGTTCTGGAAAATACCGAATGCTGCACCCCGGTTCTGAATATAATAGAATTCCAGCACGCCGTGGATCAGTTCCACATGCCTGCCATCCTGCAAAGCCTGTACAGCGATTGCTTTTGTGAACAGATCGGCTGCTACAAGCAGAACAAATAAGGCAGCTGCTTTTGCGGCGCGTTTGAATGAAATTTGCATAGGAGCCTCCTCTATAATGCATATAGTCCTGATTGCATAATACAACGCATTGTCTGATATAGTCAATAAACCGACTCGGTCAATATACTGCTGTTCCTGCGTTTTTTGCATGATCAGGGTAAATTGGATAAAAAAACCCCTGCACGATGCCGCAGCGCATCATCCTGCAGGGCTATTACTGCAAAAAAGCGCACCAAACAATGTCCGGTGCGCTTTCAATATTCTTCATGATCGGAAGGATAAGGGTCAGTTTCTTCCGCCGTAAGGCATGCTCAATGTGCTGCCGTCGCCGCGGTCAATACCTGCATGTGTGGAAATATCGCCGGATACATCGACGTTAGCAGGTGTGATTACAAAGATATAATGAGAGATCTTCATCACATTGCCATGTACTGCGTAGCAGGATCCGGATGTGAAGTCGATGATCCTCTGTGCGATCTCGACATCGAGACCTTCCAGATTCAGGACTACTGTGCTGTTAGCGAGCAATGTATCAGTTACTTCTCTCGCGCCGTTGACGGATGTAGGCTTGATGATGCATACTTCCATGCCGGCGTCAGAATACTGTTTCTTGACCTGGCGGGACACATATGCGGATTCACTGCGGTCTGCGGCTCCGAATCTCTTTCTGGGCTTGGGAGAAGCTGCGGGAATATCGTCGTCTTCCAGGTCGTCGCTTATGGAAGCAGCTGCGGCTGCAGCGCGGACAGGTCTGGATTCAGGCTGTGCAGCGGGTTTCTCGTCGTCTCCGTAATAATCCTCGTCTTCGAATTCCTCATCTTCATCGTAATCATCATCGTCATTAAATTTCATGGCGTTGAACAGCTTATCCATAACACTCATATCAGTTAAACTCCTTTATTCAGATTCCCCGCGGATCCATTGGACGCGGGATTCAGGTATAGATCCTCTCCCCGAATATGCCGGTTCCGACACGTATGATCGTCGCGCCTTCTTCGATCGCGACCTCAAAATCGCCCGTCATACCCATGGACAGAACATTCATAGACACATTATCAATGCATTTCTGACTGATGTCAACAGCTAATTCTCGGAGCGCGGCAAAGTAGGGGCGGTTGGTCTCCGGATCGTCCGTATAAGGCGCGATTGTCATCAGCCCTTCAATATGTATACCCCTAAGCCCCGAAACGGCCCTTATAAGGCTTTCTGCGCGGTCAGGAGCCACGCCAAACTTACTGTCCTCGTTTGCTGCGTTGACTTCGATGAGTACAGGCATCACGATACCTGCTTTTTCAGCCTCTGCGCTGATGGTTTCCGCAAGGCGAAGGCTGTCGACACTGTGGATCATGACAGTGTTTCCCATCAGCTGGCGGACTTTATTGCGCTGCAGATGGCCGATCATATGCCATCTGATGTCATCAGGAAGCTCCGGTTTCTTGCGGCAGATCTCCTGCACTTTGTTCTCGCCAAAATTCCGCTGGCCGGCATCATAGGCCTCCTGCAGCATTTCAAGCGGTTTGGTCTTGGTCACACAGATCAGCGTGACAGCATCTCTGGGCCGGCCGGCGCGCTCGCAGGCCTTTGTGATCCTCTCTTCAATGAGATCCAGGTTTTCTCTGATCAAGGTTGCAGATCCTTTCTTTCATTCCGCGCCGTTCACGGACCGCGCGATCATGACTCTTTTCTGAATACCCCTATAGGGGATGTTTTCTATTGAATGTAATTGTTCATCTTGATGGAGTTCGCGTACAGAACTATATAGTCGTATTCCTGCAGTCCGTACAGCGAGTTGGGCTCTACGATCGCGTATTCCTCGTTCTGGTACAGGATGTTGATCTGCCTGAAATCGGGATATCCCTTGTTGATATAGTAGACCCCGATCAGCTCATCCTGCTCTTCCAGCGTAAACTGCTCTGATGAGTTGGGCCTGTCGATGATCTCTCCGGCCCTCAGGACGCTGTCGTCCAGATAATAGCTGTCCTCGTTTTCACTGTAAGGAACAGCCGGTACGAACTGAATGCTCTTCTCGTTCTTCTCGGTGTAGATCTCGAGCAGGACGCCCTTCTGTCCGCCCGCGCCTTCAAATACATATTCCTTGGGAACAATGAAGAAACTTCCCTTTGTGATGGAACCGTTGGGAACTTTCAGTCCCGAGCGCTGTGAAGCGATCAGCTCGACGTCCAGGTAACGGTCTGTACAGAATGCGGACATGGAGTTGGTAAACTGCAGGTTGACAAAGTAGTTGCCGTCATCGTCACTTCTGGAAGATACAGATGCCCAGACTACCAGCTGGTTTTCCAGGAAACGGACCTGGATGTATCCCAGGTCGACCAGTGCCTTCGCCTCGTCCTCGCCGGCCACATGGACCGCTACGGACCAGTTCTCGTCCGTGATCAGCTTGTAGGCGGGATCTCCCGCAGTGATCCGGCTTCCGTTGGTCAGCTGGTTCTTCTTGTAACCGGTGCGATTGAAATCGTCCACAGTGATATTTTCAAACGTCATGCCCTCGCAGTTGTCGACCGAGTAAATGATCTCGCCCGTTGAAGCCGCGTAACAGGGATGGATCGTCGTGCTGCTCAGGTCAGGGATCTCGCTGAGCACTTTTCTGTTGGAGATCTTCTGGGCGGAACTTACCGCGCTGCTCTTAAAGTCATATACGTTGGCAAAATTCTTGTGCGAAAACTTCCGTGAGAAAGAGATCGCGTCATCGCGAAAGCGGCTGATGTCCTCCCGGGAGAAGAAAGACGCATCGTCCGGCTGCAGATAATCGGTGATCTTGCCGGATTCATCTACGGAAAACGCCAGACCTCCTGTCTGGATGCGCTCTCCTTCCTTGTTGTAGTAATTGATCGTGCCGGTATAGTCGCTGTTCACAACAGTCTCTCTCCGGATCGCGATGCCCTGATAGACCATGTTGTCGGATAGAGAGCCCGAACGCACTTCATAGACCTCCGTCTTATGGGAGGTCACGTAGCTCAGAAAGCTGATCAGCACATATAACAGGATGACCAGGAACATGATCAGGCCGACGTTCAGCCTGAAAGGACGTCTGTATGATAAGACCTGTGATGAAGAATTCCGTTTCGCCAAATTGATATCCTCTTTAGAAAAACAGCTGTCACTCTTCTGCCTCTGCCTGCAGATCAAAAGGGCCTGCGGCGGGTTAAAAATATAGAGCCTTGGAAATATAGGATTCCCAAGGCCCCGTCGTTAATCTTATTGATTAAAGTGCAACCGCGATCAGTTCCTTCAGTTCTTCAGGAACGTCCGCCTCGTCGATCGAGAGGCTGAGGTAGAAGTTTACTCCAAACTTATCAGAAATTTTCTGGATCTTCCTGATTGTATCTGTAATATCCTTGCCTTCAAGATGAGCAACTTTGAGGAAGCTGTCAAAGTACATCTGCTCAAGGTCATGATCCTGGGAGATGATACCGCTGATAAAACCAATAAACTGATCCGTATTCTCAATGCTGAAATCGGAAACATTGATCAGGCGAACCTTATTATTGAGCTCAAACATATGCTTGGTGCTTTTATCCAAATAGCAGATATTTCCCAGAATATCTTTCACTTCGGAGTTTACTTTCTCCAGAAGGTACTTAGTTTTACCCTTGCCTTTGTTGCCGATGATTAATTGAACCAATGGACTTACCCTCCTGTTTATAATGATGGGAATTCCCTGTTTTCCAATAAAACAGGGAATTTGATGGTTTCATTATAGTTTAACTACTTTTAAAATACAACCGCTAATTCGGTATTTCAGCCAGCAGGCTGTTCATGTCGTCGTACAGCTCCTCCAGGGAATCTGTCTTCATAACAACGGAAATATAGTCATTTCCCTTGGCGTTCTGCGACAAAATAATGAGGCAGTGGCCGGCCGGTTCTGTTGTTCCGGTCTTTCCGCCGAGGACTGTGATCCCCTCCGGCGCGTCTACGTCGCCGGTAAGATAGGCGTCTGTCGCGTTGACGGCAATGCTCTTGGAATCTCCGTTCACGCCCGCAAACATGGTGTTGTAACCGGACTGGGGAATGACCTTGCGGATCAGATCATACTTGACGGCTTCGTTCAGGATCAGATACAGGTCGTAAGGCGTTGTGTAGTGGTTCTCGTCGTGCAGGCCGTGCGGGTTGGTAAAATGCGTGCCGGTTGCCCCGATCGCCCTGGCTTCCTGATTCATCATTTCCACAAAGCCGTCGTAACTGCCGCCTACGTTCTCGGCGATCGCGATCGCGACGTCGTTGGCGGAAAATACAAGCAGATAGTTGATAGCCTGTTCCAGCGACATGGAGTCGCCGGGATCAAGCACCAGACGCTGCGCGTCGGCACCGGGATTGGCGGCTCTCTCCGAGATGCGGATCCTCTGGTTCGGATCTCCGTTCTTGATCGCGACAAGCGCTGTCATGAGCTTGGTCGTGCTGGCGGGGAATACCCGCTTGTTGATGCCGTTTCCGTAAAGGGTCTTTCTGCTGCCCAGATCGAACAGCCCGGCGGTTTCGATATTCAGTTTGTCCGACTTCGTGTCTTCGGGAAGGCAGAGGCCGGAGGCAAAAGACTTCTCGCGGACCGAAGAGGTCTGCGAAGTGACCATCGGATTGACGCTGTCGGAAGCGCGCATGCTCTCATAGTCGTTATGGATCACACGCCCGCAGCCGGAAAGCGCGAATGCGCAGCCGATGACCGCGCCGAAAATGAACAGTTTCTTATATTTACTTATACATTTCACGCCACTCAAGATCTCCTCTATCCAAAGATTTGATTAAGAGCTCTGCTGTGGCAAGGTTGGTAGCCATAGGGATATTATGCATGTCACAGAGCTTTACAACGTTGTTTACATCGGGCTCATGCCGCTTGGGAGTGAGCGGGTCGCGCAGAAAGATCAGAAGATCGATCTCGTTTTGCTCGATCTGCGCGCCGATCTGCTGCATTCCGCCAAGATGGCCGGCCAGATGCTTATGGATATTGAGATTGGTGACCTCTTCGATCAGCCTGCCCGTAGTGCTCGTAGCATAAAGCTGATGGCGGCTCAGTATGCCGCGGTATGCGATGCAGAAGTTCTGCATTAATTTCTTCTTGGCGTCGTGCGCGATTAAAGCAATCCTCATCGATTTCTCCGTTCAATTATGCGGTCGGTGGTTCGTACTGTGTAATTGGCTTCTCAAATAGACATTCTGTACCAGTCCCAGTCCGGCGTACAGACAGATGAGACTCGTCAGTCCGTAACTGACAAACGGCAGCGGGATCCCGGTGTTGGGCAGAAGACCCGTCGTAACGCCGATATTCAGGTAACTCTGCAGTCCGATCCATGCGGCCATGCCGGACGCGATGATCTTGTCCCCGGGACGCCTGCTCATTTCCGCGATCTGGTAACAGCGGACAGTGACCGCTGTGATCAGGACGATCATGATCAGGCAGCCGAGAAAGCCGAACTGCTCTCCGATCACGGCAAAGATGAAGTCTGTCTGGGATTCCGAGATAAAACCGGTTCCCAGAAGGGTTCCCGCGCCGCCGGCGCTCAGGCCTTTTCCGACAAATTGTCCGGAGCCGATCGCCGTCATGGAATTCATGGTCTGATAAGCGGTGGATGTCGCATAATCCTCGGGATGAAGCCACGCCAGGATGCGATCCCGCTGATAATCACCCAAAAAGGTCAGTTTTCCGTTTACAGTTAAAAAGATTAACAGCAAAACAGACGGGATGCCGACAGCAGCTGCTCCTGCGATGACCCTCCGGTCAAGTCCCGCGATCAGTAAAATGACACAGAAAATGAGGAAGATCATGATACTTGTCGAAAGATCCGGCTCTTTGAGGATCATGAAGAGCGGCGGAAGGATCAGCAAAGTACTCAGAATATAGAGCTGCGGCCTCTTATATTTGCCCGCATAATTAATTATGAACTCTGAATAAAATAAAATCAACAGGATTTTTGCCAGCTCAGAGGGCTGGAAAGTGACCCCTCCGAGGCTGATCCAGCGCTTCGCTCCGCCCCCGCTTGTGCCCCAGAAAAGGACGGCCGTGAGCGATACGAGCACGATCAGGTAGTAGAATTTGTAGTACTTGCGGGTGATCTTAAGGTCCTGCACGCTGAGCAGCAGCATGACCAGAACGCCGGCCAGGCTCCCCGCTGCCTGCTTGAAAAACAGGGTGCTGTTGCCGGAGACGTCAGTAATGCTGCTGATGCTCAGTAGTCCGGCCAGGTTGAGCAGGATCACAGAGATCAGAAGGACCGGATCAAGGCCTGCAAGTCTGTGGATTTTCTGCAGCCAGGGGCTGCGCTTTGAAGCTTTCATATCTTTCATCACCATTCAATCGCCGTTCTCGTAATTGGGGATGGTATCGTCAGTCAGGATCTGTGACAGCGAACTCTCGTCAAAATAGTACTGCATGATCTGGGACGCGACCAGCGCCGCGTATTTGGAACTGTAGCCGTTGGGGATCCTGACCGCGATCGCGATCTCCGGGTCCTCTACAGGCGCGTAGCCCAGAAACAGCGCGTGGTTAGGCATGTTGAAAGCCTGCTGCGCCGTACCGGTCTTGCCGGCCGCTTCAATATACTCAGTGGATCCGTCGTCTAGCGTCCTGCGCAGAGATGAAAATCCCGACAGGGACCGGCATACCCGCTTCATGCCCTCGCGGATGCTCTCCCAGTACGCGTCGTCCGCCTGGATCTGTCCGGCCTCCTTGGCGGAATAGGACTCGAGCAGAGTCCCGTCGCCGGATGCTGTATGATCCAGCAGAGTCAGGTCATATACTTTGCCTTCAGTAGAGACAGCTGCCACATACCGCGCCAGCGCTGCCGTCGTGTAGCCGTTGTTGGACTGGCCGATCGCTGCGCGCACCACGTCTCTTGTGGCGACAGAAGCCTCCGCCTCTTCGATCTCGACGCCGGACTCTCTGTCCAGGCCGTACATGGCGGCATATTCAGCCAGCTTGTCCACGCCGTATTCGTTGTCAAAACTCTCATCGCCCTGCGCTCTTCCGGGCTGGCCCAGTCTGTAGCCCACCTCATAGAAATAGGTGTTGCAGGAGTTGGCGATCGCGTTCTGCATATTTTGCCATCCGTGCCCGTCCGGGTAGATCCAGCAGGCCGGCGAGGGGTCGATCTTGTCAAAGCGGTCGTAGCAGTCCACGGTCTCCTGCGTATCGATCACGCCTTCCGAGATTCCCGCGAGGGCGGTCACCATCTTGAAGGTGGATCCGGGAGGAGTCCTCTGCTGCGTCGCGTGATTGAGCATGGGACGGGAGGGATCGCGCACGATCCGGCTCATGTAGTCGCTGTCCTGCAGCCGGTTGCAGTCATAGCCGGGATAGCTGACCATGGCGAGCACACTGCCGTCGGATGGATCCGTGATGACAATGGATCCGCTGAAGGGATACAGATGCAGCTGTCCGGGCGTGAGGCTTCCGTTTGCGATCAGTCTCCTCACGTAGTCGTAAGCGGCCCTGTAGCGTCCGTTTTCTATATTGCTCCGCTCCGATTCGGAAGGGTCGAACAGGTCCTGGTCGAAAAGGATGCGGCAGACCAGTTCGCCGTCGGCCTCGCCGGATTCACAGATGTATCTGCATACGATATCGCCGAAGCTGTAGTCTTCGCAGGGCTCATCCAGACAATACTCAATAAGCGCGCTGTAGATCTGTTCCGCGTCGGAGGAGTCTGTGCCGATCTCTTCTGTATCGAGCCATCCCTCCTGCGCTGCGTGATAGAGAAATTCGCGCATGGAACAGCTCCCCGAAATGGTCCATGCCCGGTAGATCTCGTCGTCGCTGTCGACGCTGTCGGAATCGAGCGCGCCTCTGTCATAGAGGGCTCTTATGATGTAAACGGCATAGTCTTTGTATTCCTGAGACAGGTCCTGATACGCTGTTTCCCCGGATTCCAGGTCCTCACGGATCTGTTCCTTTACGCCTGCAAGATATGTGTCAAAAATCTCCTGCATCTCCTGCTCTGCCTCGGACGCGTCGTCACTGTAAAAGAGGTCTCTGTCGATGACATAGCACAGAAGGGAGGCGTAGACGTCGGCAGCGGGGATCCGGATCTCGGACCCGTCTGTATCCTCCGTAATGGTGAAGGAGGATATGGAATCGGTCATTTTGGAGAGAATGAGGTCGCGGATGTTCTTTTCCAGGATCCTGTATGCGTTTTTCTGAAGCGTGCTGTCGATCGTCAGATAGACGTCGTTTCCGTCCTTCGCGCGCTGGAATGAGAGCTCCGCCTGCTCCCGCCCCATATTGTCGACGCTGATCTCCCGGTATCCGCTCTCTCCGCGAAGCGTCTCCTCCATACTGGCTTCGACGCCGACTTTGCCGATCGTGTCGCCGGAAGCGTACTGATCCCCGTGCTCTTCCAGTTCATCGGAGGTGATCTGCCCTATATAGCCGGTGATCCCGGAAAAATAAGGGCTCTCGTTATAGACGCGGTCGTAGCTGTTGGCGACAGAAACGCCGTCGAGATCGTCTGCGTCCACTATGGCGTTTACCGTTCCCCTGCTCACGCTTTGGGCAATGGTAGTGGGCACATATTTCTGGAAGGCGTTGAGAGACAGCTTGTAGCGGATCGCGGCGGTGTTCAGAAGAAGCCGGCTCTGTGCAGACGAAGACATATCCTTGTCAATGCGGTATCTGTCTGCCAGCATCAGGACGATATCCTCGGCGCTGCTGCCCTTCTCTTCCGGCGTCATGGTTTCAGGATCCGCGTATCCGAACATGTCTGCCAGAAAGCGGATCTGCTCCGTGCCGTCCACGGTGAACTCATAGGCGGAGCCGTTCCAGCGGATGCCGAAATCATCTGCAGGACTGTCGCCGTTTTGATCCAGGATCTGCAGTGTTTGGGCAATGATCGCGTTGAGGCGGTCATTCTCTTCGCTGCTGTTTCCCGTGTTATCGACGATGGTGACGCTGCTTGAGACTTCCGTGTCCGCGAGCACTGTGCCGTTCCGGTCCAGGATCCGGCCTCTGCGCGCGGGCATGCTCACTTTTCTGGTCACGCTCTCCTCAAAGGACTGCGTATAATCAGCCCCGTGGATGATCTGCAGGGAAAAGAGGCGGCAGATCAGGATAAAAGCCGCCGCGACAGACAGTATTGCCAGGATTACGGGCCGGCTTTTAAGGTTTGGCAGTTTCATAGTTTATTACTCCCATTTCTCTGAGACTGCAGTAGCACAGGTCTCCGATGATAATATGGTCACACAGGCGGATCCCCAGGATCTCTCCCGCTTCCCGGATCAGCTGTGTGACGGAAATATCCTCGCCGCTCGGGCTCGGATCACCGCTCGGGTGGTTATGGATCAGTACGATCTGGACGGCCTTTTTCTCCAGCGCTTTGATAAAGATCTCCCGCGGGGAAAGAATGGAGCCGTTTACGGTCCCGATGGTCAGTGTGTCTTCTCCCAGAAAGTTCATTTTGCTGTCCAGGTGAAGAACGACAGTCGCTTCTGTCTGAAGATGCCGCATCTCTTCCATATAGTATTCGGCGATGTCCTGCGCGCAGTCAAAGCGGCGCGCTTTGTGGACTTTCTCTCTGACGATCCTGCGGGCGATCTCGGAAAGGCAGAGCAGCTTCACAGCCTTGACTTCACCGATCCCGGGGATCGAGCGCAGCTCTTTCATGGTCAGATGCGACAGATAAGAAAGCGCGTTTGTGTCCGGATCGTGCAGATCGAGAACGCGCCTTCCCAGTTCAACAGCTGAGACGCCCTTTGTGCCGGTCCTTAAGATAATGGCCAGAAGCTCCGCGTTGGTCAGACTCCCGGCGCCGCTCATAAGGAAGCGCTCATAGGGCTTTTC
>JAEIGA010011510.1_pt1 | contig 13435 bp, 15 predicted proteins | sample 9270691 | NCBI WGS metagenome assembly JAEIGA01 (sample SAMN17057246, study PRJNA624740) | gut metagenome | biome: biome; isolation source: fecal sample | host: Bos grunniens | place: China: Xizang | collected 2019
ATCAATGGGGATTCGTGTTGGGGTAAATGCAAAGTTCTGATATGTATAAATTGAAATTGTTATTTATTGCATTGCTGTGTTCTGTGACTGTGTCGTCTGGGTGGACTGCACAGTTGCAGGGTGTGGCATCTGTTAATGTAACCAGTGATACTGCAGCGGCGGCAAAAAATATGGCTTTTGATGAGGCTAGACAGCAAATAGTATTTGATTTGTTGCGGCAATATGCAGATGTAAACGCTTTGCAGGAATTGATAAAAAATACAAAGTCATCAGATTTGGCAAATTTGATTTCATCATCATCAATCGATGGGGAAAAGTTGTCAGATACAACATATTCTGCGAATATTTCGATGGTGTTAGATATAGATGCTGTACGAAATTGGTTGGCGGAAAATGCTGTGCAAAACTGGCTGCCAGATGAGCGTGTGCGCGATGTTTTTATTGTGTCAGTTAATATGTCGGATGCAATAAATAACTGGGCGGATTTAAATCGCATCGCACGTGCGGAAAATATAGATTTGGGTACAAAATATATGACAGGAAATTCTGCAACATTGGAATTGCCAACATCATCACGTGGTGCGTTTACAATTGCAATTCGTGAATCTGGGTGGCGTTTTGCAAGCCAAGATGGAATTTTGCGTATTTGGAAATAGTAAAAGGGAATGTTATGAAGAAAATATCTTTGTTTATAATGTGCGCTTTAATGCCAGGATTGGCAGCCGCGGATACAGATAATAAAACTGACTTGATACTAAATATTCGTCGAATTGGTTTGGAGTGGTCCAAAACTCAGGTTCGGCATGCCGCAGATTATCAGGATTCACCAGTGTCGGCATTGAAGGCGGATAGTCAGGATTTTATCAAGGGGGTATTTGATACCGCGTTGGAATATAATAAAGAACGTTTTCAATGGGATAACAGTTTGTTTATGGAATATGGCGAAACAAAGTTAAAACCATATAAAGGAATCGAGACGGTCAGTGAAAATGCCGATGATATTTTATTCAGCAGTAATTTGTCATATGATTGCTTTGAATTTTCTGGTATTAAATTTGGTCCAACGATCCGTGGCGCATACGATACAGAATTTAGAACCGCAGATTCAACACCACGTCAGAATATTGTTCGTGGTAATGCTGGTCTTTCTTTGTTTGATAATGCTGTTGTAAAAAGTTTGTATTTAACCGGTGTGTATGAATATGATTTTACATATTCTGAACAAAAAACCAGTAAATTAGCCGCAGAATTGGGTTGGCGTCTGGAATATCAGATACGTGAAGGGGTAAAATTATCGACCAATGGATATTATCGTGAATATTTGTCGTATTCTGAATTTGTGCCAACGGATTTAGAACGTGATTTAAGTGCGGTTTTGCGCCTGGATACAAACTTATGGGGTGATTTGACGATGGGACCATATGTTCAATATCGTCGTGCACGTGCCCGTGGAGTTGACCTGTATGGCAGTAATTTTATTATGGGGATTTCATTCAATTATATAACCTCGTTTGGGTTAATGTAATTATAGATAATAAAAGGTTCTTTTATGGTTGCCTCGAAAAGAGGCAATTTTTATTAAAAAATCCCCAAAAATGGGGATTGATTTATTTGTTTGTTAGTTGTAATTCTATGCGACGATTTTTTTGTAAACTGGCCGCGTCGTTACCCAGTTCAATTGGGTGTAAATCCCCAAAGCCACTGGGGACCAATCGACGTTTTGATACACCTGCATTTGCCAGTTCGTTCGCCACAGCTGTCGCGCGCAACAGCGACAGTTGGGTATTGTTTTTGTACCCGCGTGTGCCACGAATAACCTGTTTTTTGTCAGTGTGACCGTCAACACGGATTATCCAATCAATTTCTGTTGGGATTTTGTTTTCCATGTCTTTGATAACATTTGCAATTAAGTGCAATTGTTTTTTTCCATCTTCGGACAAAGTATATGAACCACTGGGGAATAATATGTCACTGTTGACGATAAAACGGTCGCCATCAGACTGGATTGTTGTGCGATCACCAATTGCCAATTTTACAGCACGATAAAATGCAGATTGGTATTGCGCCATGTCATTTAATTCGGCGACCTTGTCTGCCAGGGCGCGGTTCAGGCGCGTTGACATTTCAACATATTGTATTTCCTGGACGCGGGATTTTTCTTCGGCGGCATCCAATGCAGATTGCAGCTTTGCCAATTGGTCGGCCAGATTTGCACGCTGAATATCCATTTCTTCTTGTAATTTTTTGCGTTCTTGTTCTAGCTCTGCGGTTTTTTCCTTGTCAAAATTTGCCTGATTTAACTGTTGCGTCAGGCTGTTTACCATATTTTGTAATTCATTGCCCTGGGATTGTAATTCTGCAACCTGGGCTTCGTATGCGGTGATTAATTCTTCAACACTTAAATCCATGTCATTTAATTCATTGGTTAATTCTGCGTTGCTTTGTTCCAGATTGATTAATTCATTCCGTGCCAAAATTAACAGACGTTTTGCTTCTTCTTCGTCCATGGTCATCTTTTGAATCTGTTCTGCCTGGGCCGCATTCGCAGTTTTTAATTCTGCAACTGTTTTTGCACTGGTGGCGCGGTTAAATACACTGGTCGTGGTCCATAGAAATACAAATACGATTAATAAAAATATCAATATAATTACCAGATTCGAAAATAAATCTACAAATCCTGGCCAGGCACTGGTTGATGTACGATAACGGATGTTCATCATGTGTGTTTCTCTCTCGTTCTTTTTTATTTATTCTTCAATTGTGTCCGATATCTTTTGGACGGTTTTTGTTAATTCGTGTGTTGCCAGATTTATCTGGGGCAGTATGCGCGCAACAGTGTCTGTTGCAGATATATGTGTGTGCACAGATAAATAGTCTTCTAATTCATGATAGATGGCGTTTTGTGCAGATTGTACCTGCAAGGATAAAAAACCAACAGTCAGACTGCCGCCCAGGCCCAATAACGAACTGGTAAACGCGGTTGCCATGCCGGCCAATGGACGGGCCAGTCCCGCCTGCATAGAATTTAAAACGGTTTCATCAGAAAAGTTTAAGTTCCCAATTAGTTCCGCAAAACCGCCAACAGTCAAAATTAATCCCCAAAATGTTCCCAGTAATCCTAAAAAAATTAGGGTGTTTGTAATATAACGAATCGATTCGCGGGAATCTTCGAACCGTATTAAAATCATTTCCATAAATCCATTCATGGTCGTGGCAGAAATACGTTTTGGTCGCGCATGCATCATCACTGCAATCGGACGCAACAAATACGGTGGCAGTTTTAAGTCGCGTTTGCCATTCGTGTATCCGTTCAGCCATCTGTATTCGGGTAATAATTGGAATATTTGAACAAAGCACAGGCCAATTCCAAATAGCGATGTCCCAATAATTACGCCATTTAACCATATGTTTGCAATTGAAATTTCAATGAATTCAGCCCAGAAATAAAGAATCCCCACAACCAATATTGCGGTAAATAGTGTCATGCGATTAAGTGCACTATGAAAATAGTTCTTCATTATATATTCCCTGCCTTATATAGCCAGGGTAGTAAAATTTCGAAATCTGTGTCAATAGGTTTGTCGCAAAAAAAATTCCCAGGTGGGAATTATTTTGTTCGTTCGCGTACATGTTCATGTTCGTTGGTGCGTTCTTGAATCAATTGCATATTAAATTGTGGCATTTTTTGAAAAGTTGGAACGTGGTTTGTTGTTGGTGTTGAAAATTCAGAAAATTTTTTCTTTAACATTTCTGTGCCCATTTGAATTTTTAATTTCGCATCATTTTCCCAATCGTTAAATTTTTTTGGGGGACAGTTTATTAATTGGTTTGGCATATGGCAGGACACAATTTTTACATGCCATTTTCTGCGATGGATAAATACATAATTGCGTGCATAATTTGTTGCAGAATTTTGGTTTGCAAAAGCAAAAACAATATCGCGTACTTCGTCCAATGCACTGGACCATGATTTTGCCAATGTTTCCCCCTGTAACCAACGTTGCAGAGACAATCCAGAAAACAGTGTGTCAATTGCATTGTCAATCTGTGCGCAGTCAGATTGGGATAATTGATTTTGTAAAAAGGTTTCGGTCGTTTCCCCGTTCAGCAAGGCCAGGGTTTTGGCAAAATCTATGTCCATCTTTATACCCTTTCATATTATGCCGCACGCTGATTAAAGTTTTTAAATGCAAATATGTTTATTTGACGTTTAATTTGTAATTGTGCAGCAGTAAATGTTGCAACTTTGTTTTCTGTTTTTGTTTGTTGCGCAGGTTTCGCAAACTGATTTTCGCGCACAGAAATTTCGGGTGCGATATATGGTTTCCTTGGTTGCGCAGGTTTTGCGATTTCAGCGGTTTGTGCCTGTTTCAATTGTGCAGGTTGTGCCACGCGCTGGGGTTCGGCGATTTTCTGAATCGCTGGGGTTTGTTTTACGATTTCAGCGGTTTGTGCCTGTTTTTGTGCCATTGCATGTTCTGGTGCGGGGTGTGTTGCATCTGTTTTTGGCAATGTTTGCTGGGCCAGGGTATGGGGGGTTGGGCTGGTGGTGTTTTGTGATTTATTTGTGAAGGCAGGGGCCGGCGTTTCCATTGTTGCGGTTGCATTGCGACTGATTTCCAGTGTGTATTCGTTATAGCGTGCCAAAATTAGGTTAATTTTGTCCATTGCTTGACGTATCATCCGCATGCCATGTTCGCGTAATTTTTTTATATGTTCATCTTTTTGATTAATTGTATTTTCACGATTCTTGTGCGTCATTATAACCTGTGACCAATACTTTCTGTGTCCATTACATGCCGCATTTAAATATTTCGCCGCTGGATTCTTTTTATTTTTTGATTCACAAAACGCACCACACTGTGTTATTGCGGTTTGCCATGCGCGCCCCAATGAATGACCATTGGTCCAATTTACCCATGAAAATCCTGAAAATAATTCCAAATACGCTTGAACTAATTCTGCGCGGTCGTGTGGCTTTACACGTTTCAGTGTTTTATCATCAATTTGGATAATAAATTTTTGTTGCGCGGTTGCAATATTTTGTTGGTTTGTCATGGCGAACTCCTTTGTATTTTTTTATCTGAAGTTCTGTGGCATCCCCCACAGCAAATATATATAGGTAGCGCGCGATAACTTTTCAAGGGGCATGTGTCAAGAAAAAAGATTTTTTGACATGTGTCCTAAATTCAGTCACAATGTAATTGTTTATATCACAAAAACATGCTGTTGCCAAGAATGGGCGGTGTGGATATGAACCCGGGTCTTGCCAATAATGGGGGCACGGCATTTCATCGAAAACAAGGAGTTAAATGATGAAAAAAACTTTAAGTGCAGCAGTTGCATTGTCCGTATTGGGCGCACCTGCAATTGCGGCAAATTTGGAAAACCCACTGTATATGCCAAAACAGGGCGCAGTGTATTCCAAAACATCTGCTGGTGTTATGTACAAAGTTGCAGATGATACAAACGCAATGATTAGAAAAAATCATGATGGCGCAACAGAATTTCCAATCTGGCGTATTCATGAAGAATTGGGATACGGTATCTTGGATAACCTGGAAGCGTATGTAAAGGTTGGATATACCCACGATGGTGACATTGACCGCAAGGGGATGCACCTGGGACGCGCAGGTCTGAAATATCGTGCCATTGAATCGACAGATGGCTGGGCATGGGACCTGTATGCCGACGCACAGTTAGGCGGCATCAGCGCAATGTCCGGTGCATATAAAGAAACAGGTTTTGATTACGATAACTATTCAAATGGTCGCTGGGGATTCCACGTTGGAACCCAGGTTGGCAAGGCATGGTCAAATTTCAGCATGGCTGGATTTGTAGAGGCCCTGCGCACATTCGGCAACGATAATAACGAAATCGATGTGACACAGTACAAAGTTGGCGGTGTGCTGCCAGTCACTAAACTGGGGTTGCCAGATGAAATTTCAGTTGATTTGAAATCAACAACGGAAATTAATGCCGGGTTAAAGATGTTCTATCAGTTGAATGACCGTTGGTCATTTGGTGGTGGTTTAACATTCAAACACCATTCAGACAATGGCGTAGAAGGTCTGGCGTCTAAGGTCGGCAGTGTTGCAGCAGATGCACAGGGAACAGCAGCAGCGATTGCATTAGTTGCTTCTGGAAAGGCGGCTAATCAGGAACAGGCTGTGGCTATACTTGGGGCACAACCAGAAATGGTTCCTGTACTGGCAACTGGTTTGCAACAGAGTGTAATAAACGGCTTGTTGGACAAGGTTGAAGATATGGAAGACGGGTTTGATGAATATGTATTAAACCTGACAGCGGCATATCAGATGACCGACGCTATGCAGGTCGCAGTTTATGGCGAATACACATTTGACGAAGCACACGCAGAATCACAAAACGGCACAGATGTTAAGGCCGAATTGGGTGTACGCCTGAATGTTCAGTTCTAGTGGACAGAACAAAACAAAAATAAAACTATAACATATATTGGACAAAATCCCCGGTATGCCGGGGATTTTTGTTGTTTGGTATGATGTGCTATCATATTATTTATTGGGAATTATTTTTTGCCCTGATTAAACCATTTTACATAATCAAATGCATCATAGTATCGTTTTATGGATTTTGGTGTTGGGTATTCAAAGCACATTCCAACTGAATCCATATTTTCAAATCCAGGAATATAAAAAGCAGATTTAAATTTTGGGTATGGTTTATGGGTAAAAATTACTTTGTTTTTGTATGGCAGGTTATCAAATTGTTCCACCATTTCATCTGTGCAACCATCTTGGTCCGTCATCATGATAAACATGTTTTGCATGTTTATGCGCTGTATTCTTTTGTTCCATTTTTCGCGTGCTTCTTGTGCTGAAGAGAAGTGTTGAAAATATATTGTTATGTCGCCCAGTTCTGCAACAGGGTATTGTATTCCTGGTTTTTCTACAAAGTTTAATGTCAGAGGCAGGTAATATTCAATGTTTGTCAGAAATTTCAAAAAATCATTTGGGTACAGCCACAAGTTTACAAATGGTGATTTATACGGCAGATTTAAGTCTTTTAGTATGAACATTCCATTGCAGTTTGAAGCAATCAATGAAAAATTCTTGTTTCGCAAGCGTATGCGATTCATAAATTTGTACAGTTTGCGCTTTTTTTTAGCTGATATAAGCATATTGAATCTCGTTAGTAGTTGTGTTTTTGTAATGAATTAGTATTTTGTGAGTAAATAAAAAAAACGTCGCACAAGGCGACGTTCTTTATTAATTCTGGCGCATCCAGAAGGATTCGAACCCTCAGTCTTCTGATCCGTAGTCAGATGCTTTATCCAGTTAAGCTATGGATGCAACGGTTTGATATTTTATACCTTTTTATTTAAATTGCAAGTAAATAATTTCCTTTTTATTTGGTTTTTTGTTTGTTGTGATATAATTCATTGTAATGATGACGGCATACTGATTTATAGTTGCTGTCGCCCAGGGCGAACTGATCTCCGGCATGAATGACGGTGCCATCAGGGGCAAAACGCAGATGATGGGTTGCCATCTTCATACAGCCATTAATTTGGCAATTTGATTCCATGCGGTGTAGTTTTGCGCCGACCTCAATCAATCGCTGAGATGCAGGAAAAATCTTTTCATTGCTGTCCGTCATCAGGCCATAACACATTACAATTTTGTTTTGATTGTCGGCAATCTGTACCAGTTTGTCTATGTCTGATGGTGAAAAAAACTGCACTTCGTCGACCAATACAACATGTGTGTCGCTGGATGGTGCGTATGTTTGTAGATTGGGCATAGTCATTGCGTTCCATGACAGACCGATTCGTGATACTATTTTTTCGTTCCCAAATCGTGTATCAAATGATGGTTTGATTACCTCTGTCTTGTTGCCGTTTTTTGTGAAATTATATGCGGCAATAATTAGTGCAGCAGATTTAGAACTGCTCATAACGCCATAATGAAAATGTAAATTTGCCATTTCTTTTCCTTTCCTTGTTATTTTTTATTTAATATTCATTGATTCTAGGCGCGTAATTCGTTTTTCAATCGGCGGATGAGTTGCCATTATGTCGCCTATGAATTCGCGTGTTGATCCTGGATTTGCAATGCATGCAGATGACATTGATTTCATTTTGTCTAAACATTCAACCCGTGAATCTGTGCTGATTTTTCGTAGGGCAGATGCCAGTGCATTTGGATCACGTGTGATATGTGCACCAGTTGCATCTGCAGCATATTCGCGATTGCGGGATATTGCCATGCGTAATAATGGGGTGATTATGGAGTTAAATACCATGAACGCTAGCCATACCACAAATATTATCGCTGTCATGTTTACGTGTTCACGATCTTCATTGTTGTGATTTGGTGTGCTGTATATCATATTGCGTAGCAGAATATCGGCAATAAATACAGTTACGCCAACCCCAGTTATCATTAACATGTCCAGTCTGATGTCGCAATTGCCAATGTGTGCCATTTCGTGTGCAATTACCCCAGATAATTCAGCGCGGTTTAATTTTTTTATTATGCCACGTGTCAGGGCGACAGATGCGTCACGTGGGGTGCGACCCGTTGCAAATGCGTTTAATGATTCATCCTCAATAATATAAACACGTGGTGTCGGCAGACCAGCAGCCAATGCAACGTTTTCAACCATGCGATATATTTCACGGTGTTCTTTGTTTTCAGAACTGATTTCATGTGCGTGCGCAACCCCCAGTATCATTGAATCGCCGAATGCCCATGATATTAACATCCATATACTGCATATAATGAATGTAGGAATTGATACGGATATTGTTGTTTCTGTTGCCTGGTCCACAGGTGCGACAAGCAGTGTAAACAGAAAAATCAAGGCGATAAATATTAATGGAAACAGAAAAAGCAATAATGTTGTTTTTAGATTGTTTTCTCTGATGTGGTCGTAAACAGTCTGAATTTTTGCCATTGGGAAATATCCTTTGGTGGTATTAATAGCAAATTATTTTCAGAGAAAGCAAGACAGGATTTTTAATTGTTATTTTGTGTGTCTTTCTTTGTGAATTTTACGAAAAAGCTGCCGTTATTAATTGGGCAAAAAGATATGATATACGGGCTGAGAATACTGGTGCGTGCCCATTGTTGGAATTTTATTTTTAAAATACCGCTGGCACCGGTAATAATGTTTGCGGTGCGTGTGCCTGATTGGGCCAATTCCATAATTGCAGTCCATGCCTGTTCTTCGGTGAATTGGTGCAGATCCAGCGTTGCGTGTTGTAGTGGTGTGATTGGCTGATGTGGAATGCGTTGGGATAGATGCAATTCACTGCGCACACTGTGGCGTGTTGTTGCATCGTCTGGTGTGAAATCGGTGCCAATCATTTCGGCAATATCTTTATCGGTCAATTGTTTCATTTTTGTGCCAATTTAAATATTAATACCCGTTCAATCCCGCCCAGGTCGTTTTCTGTTCGTTGCAGATCCCAGCCTTGGTTAATAAATATGTTTTTTATATCTATTCCTTGGTCTATGCCAATTTCAAGGTACAATTTGCCGCTATCTTTTATCCAGTTTTTTGCGTTTTTTGCGATTGCCTTATAGGCTGCCAGGCCATTGTCGTTGGCATAGAGTGCTATTTTTGGGTCATGCATTGCGCCATCGTTAACACGTGTATCGTTTGCGTCAATGTATGGTGGATTTGAAACGATTATGTCAAATTTTTCACTAAATTTATATGCTTTGTTAAAAGATGTGCGAATCGTTTTGATTCTTTCTGTCAGGTTTAGTTTTTTTATGTTATGTCGTGCAACACGCAGTGCGCGCCATGATTTATCAATCGCAATTCCAGATGATGCGTGGATATTCTTTACCAATGCACATATTATACAGCCTGTACCAGTCCCCAGGTCTAATATTCGGCGTGATGTGTCGGTGTTTATGTCTGAAATAACACTAGATACCAGTGTTTCTGTGTCCGGTCGTGGATCCAGTGTATATTTGTTGGTATAGAAAGGTAGCCCAAAAAACCATTTTTTATGAATTATTTTTGCAACAGGTACGCCGTGACGCAATTTTTTTGCAATGCGCCATACGGAAAATCTGGAAAATTTTTTAGTGTTTTCTGTGATAATTCGGGCGGCGCGTATGCCACCTGCATTTTGGAATATTGTGAATGCTTGATTTATTGTCATGTTGCCATTATAATCGGTGACATGAAAAATGCAAAAAATATTATGAATACCGCAAATTTGACACGACTGGTGATGTTGTTGGCCGTGTTGTTAAGTTTGATTGCTATCTTTTTGGTTGCAACAAAGCGTACCCCAGCCCAGATTCATGCGAATGAATGTAAATCTGTTGTGATGGTTGCATCAGGTGATACGTTGTCTAAACTATTGTTAGAGCAGGGGTTAAGTCATAATGATGTAAATACAATTGCCAAGGTTTTGAAATCAGATGCAGAAATTTCAACACTGCGTGCCGATAGAGACAAGTTGGAATTTGTGCGTGCGCATGATGATGCACCGGTATCAAAGATTGTTGTTATTCCATCGCCATGGCGTCAGGTTGAATTAACATGCAACGAAAAAGGGGGATGGGAATGTAAAACAACGGATGTTGAACGTGATATTCGTGCAGTTTATAAATCAGGTGAAATTCAGGATGGAGATAGTTTCTATCTGGCGGGACAGCGCGCGGGGATTCCTGCTGGGATATTGATAGATGTTTATGATTTATTGGCGTTTGAAATGGACTTTGAACGCGATGTGCGCGCGGGACAAAGGTTTTCTGTCTTGTATGAAGAAAATTTTGCAAACGGCCAAAAGATTGATAATGGACGTGTTTTGGCAGTTTCATTCCAGGCTTTGCGCGGCAATGTGCAAATGTATCGTTTCAGAAAATCAGATGGTTCAACAGGATATTATGATGAAAATGGTAATGGTGCGATTAAGTCATTAAAACGTACGCCTATTAATAATGCTAAAATTACCAGCAAGTTTTCACGTAATCGTAAGCATCCGGTATTGGGATATACCCGCGCACACAAAGGGGTTGATTTTCGTGCGTCAACCGGGACACCAATCCCAGCAGCAGGGGCGGGACGCGTGGTCGCACGCAGCTTTAATCGTGGACACGGTAATTTTGTGAAAATCCGTCATAATGGGTCATTTGAAACGTTGTATGCGCATATGTCAAAGTTTGCCAAAGGGGTAAATGTTGGTACAACTGTGCGTCAGGGGCAGACGATTGGATACGTCGGCTCAACAGGTTATTCAACAGGACCACATTTGCATTATGAAATTATCAAGGATGGAGTTCATGTGAATCCGATGACTGTTAAATTGCCAGCGATTTCAAATTTAGGCAAGGATGATAAAAAGAAGTTTTTGGAATATCGTAAAACACTGGATGAAGGAATTGAACAGCTGGAAAAAAATCCGGGTATGTATATTCAATTATAAAAAAATTTCCCATTCGGGGGATTTTTTTTGAAAATTATATTGCGTATCAAGAATATTTTTATTAGACTAATGTTTTGAAAGAGAATTTCTTTAGGGAAGGTGTATTTCATGAAACGTTTTACAATCAGATTCTTAGGTAGTATTATATCTTTTGTTGGTTTGTCCTCTTGGTTTAATGTGGTATCTGGTGCTGTTTTGGATGGGACAACATATGTGAAAGACGTTAATTGTATGGGTGGGCTTACTGTGAATGGACGTCTGTATAAAACTGATGATGTCACTGTTGAGCTGTATGAAAAAAATACTCCATGGTCTGTCGCATGGACGAATCCAGATTATAATGGATCCAAGACAGTTAAATGGAAAAATTCTGAATATGAAGATTTTACTCAATTCAAGTCTATTAGTGGCTTTGAATTTTATACGCCAAATAAATTAACAAATTTAAGTAGTAGCATGAAAGAAGCCTGTGTTGCTCTGTTGGATTATACTCAACCGTTTCCGAATTCATCGTCTGCTATCTACTCTTATGAAGGTTTTCGTCCGACATGTGCCAGTATGGCACAGAATGTAAGTGGTGATTGGGTTTATTATTTTTATTCTGAGACAACGGGATTGTTGGAAGAAGGATGTTGTTCTTATACATGTTTAGAAACCAGTAGTTGGGCAGATGATTGTTATGATTGTCCATGTTATTATATTAAGGGGCACCTTATTGGAAAAACCGTGGATGGTGTTCGTGGTGAAATTTATGCTAATGCGCCGGTAATTCAGCCGAAAATATATAAATATACTTATTCAGGATGTCGGTTAGGATATTATGAAGAAGAGTGTGCAGAAGATACCACATGCTTTACGTCTAGTCGACCAATTACGGATGGTAGTGGTATTACGTATGTATGGGACCAACCTGGGCAGGATGAAGTAGGTGAATGTGTTCTTCCGAGTATTCTGAAGCCAACATCTGATTATGGTTATACTGGTTTTTATTTATGTCAGAATACAAGCAATTGTGATCCGGTTATGGTGCCAGCGTCTTTTATTCCGGGGGAATGCGAAAAATGTACGTTCTCCGATATGGTGTCAAACAGCAGTTCGTTTGGTAGTGTAAGTCATTCTGATATATCACACGTACATACGGATGACAACGGTGGCATTGGGAAAGAATCGTGTGGGATATCTTCTTTTACAAGCCACATAGGTGGTGGAACAATCACTTATAAATGCAGCAAGAATTGATGTCGGTGGCGTGTGGCGGATGATTTTAGGTTTGCAATTGTGCGTTTTTTGTTATAAAATTAGCGCACTATGGTACGACAAATTATAAAATCAGGTCAGGTTTCAGAAAATCGCAAGGCGCGGTTTAATTATTCTGTTGAAGATACGATTGAGGCTGGAATTTCACTGACAGGTGCGGAAATTAAATCTGTGCGTTATGGTTTGGTTACAATTGTTGATGGGTTTGTTCAACGTCGTGGTGATAATTTATTCTTGGCAGGGGTGGAAATTCAAAAATTACCAACCGCTGCACGTATTGTGAATTTTGATGAACGACGCAGTCGTCAGTTATTGTTGCATCGAAATCAGATTAATCGAATGATTGGTAAATTACAGGAAAAGGGCGCAACAATATTCCCGTTGAAATTGTATTTTAATAACCGTGGTAAGTTAAAGGTTTTGTTGGGAATTGGATATGGTAAAAATAAGGTTGATAAGCGTGAAACGATAAAGCAACGTGAATGGGACAAAAATAAAGCACGATTGTTAAAAGGAAATTAAACAAAAAACCGCCAATTGGCGGTTTTTTGTTTAACAAATATATAATTATTTGTTTGCGTTCTTTTCTGCGGATGATGCAGACAAGTCTTCCACGATACGGGCTTTTTTGCCAGACAGACCACGCAAAAAGAACAATTTAGCACGGCGAACCTTACCAATACGGATTTTTTCAATCTTTTCAATGGCTGGGCTGTACAGTGGGAATTTACGTTCCACACCAAC
>JAEIGA010011511.1_pt1 | contig 13435 bp, 9 predicted proteins | sample 9270691 | NCBI WGS metagenome assembly JAEIGA01 (sample SAMN17057246, study PRJNA624740) | gut metagenome | biome: biome; isolation source: fecal sample | host: Bos grunniens | place: China: Xizang | collected 2019
CGGTCGTATCTTTATCCGACTTGATTTTCATTTCCACATTATTGTCGATGGCAAAGTTGAAGGATTTCTGCATACCCTTGCCCGGCACACCGAACGCCATACCTTGATAAGGCGAATATTCCACCGTACGCACTTCACCATTGGCATCCGTATAAGTATACGTGTCATAATAGCCATAACGTGACTGACCGAAGTCCGGTGCATAGCTGAAGCTAACGGACGGAGTGAAGACGTGACGAATCATTTCTACCTTGTCGCCAAACATCTTCCAAGGCTTGAAGAAACCATACAGCTTGGTATTTACCTGCAAGCTGGTGTTGTAGTTGAACACACGGTTGAACCCGTTGATAGTATCTTTCCGCACGCTTCCCGCTACCGTAGGGTCGTAATGTTGCTCAACCTTACGGGTGTACCAACGTTCGGTGTAATTGAACGAAGGAACCACGTTGAAGTACTTGAACAAGGTGAAGGTAGCGCTCACCGGAATGGTGTGTTGCATACCATTGTTCCACTTGCTGAAGCTTTCATTCAGAATCATGTTGTCCTTAGTGCTGATGGAGTTGGTCATACGTCCGGTATACTGGAACGAAATCTTTTCAAACCATTTTTCTTCACCGGCTGCCTTCTTGCGCTTGAACGGATAGATACGGTTCAAGGAGATGTTCAAGTCCGGCAAAGTAACACTGATGGAAGAGTCACGGGTGTTCTGCGTGATATTAAAGGTAGAAGACAAGTTCAACCCGATGCTTGGGAATGTTCTGGAATAGCTCACACTGGAAGCCTTGGTATTGTTGGAATACTGCTCCGGATTGTACAAACTGCTCAGATTACGTTTGTCATAACTACTTGTAGCAAAATTCACATTGGCCGAGAAGGTGCTGTTAGGGCTTGCCTTCGGGTCCTGACGATGGCTCCAGGCAAACTTCATGTCCTTAGTCACCATATAGTCCGGCATGTTCTTCTCGCCGGTCTTGGTGACCAAGTAGCTGGCGTTGAACGAACCGCTATACTTGTATCGCTTAGCATAATTGGACTGAGTGGAAAGCCCCCAAGAACCCTTGGTAAAGATTTCGCCCAATACCTTCAAGTCCATATTGTCGCTGATGGCAAAGTAATAACCACCATCGCGCAGATAGAAACCACGATTCATTTCATCGCCGAAAGTAGGCATAATGAAACCCGAAGAATAACTGCTATTGAACGGGAAGAAACCAAACGGTACGGCAATAGGCAACGGAACATCTTCCACTACCAGCTGAGCAGGACCGAAAACTGCATTCTTACCTGGACGGACCTTGGCCGTGGAAAGCTTGAGATAGAAGTGCGGATGCTCATGGTCATCGCAAGTGGTGTACTGACCACTCCGCATATAGATTTCATCAGAAGCACCTTTCTTGGCTTCCTTGCTGACAATGTATCCTTCGCCCTGCTGGGTGACAATCTGATTGATGAAGCCTTTCTTGGTCTTGAAGTTGTAGCTCATCTCCTTCGACTCGTACGGAGTACCCCCATCCTTGAATACAGGCAAACCGGATTCCACTCCGGTGCTGTCTGCCACACCGCGAGCAAAAACCGTACTGCTATCCATATTCATGGTGATGACTTCGGAAGTCAACTCTATCTTTTCGTAGTTCACCTTACTCTGGCCATACAGGTTTACAAAACCATCTTCGGTGAACACGATGGAGTCATTGGCCTCGTACACCACAGGTGCATCCAATGGTTCCTTCTTCTTGCCGGCTACCGTATCCAGAGCCACGGTATCTTGGGCAAGCGAATCTACCCGGACGGTATCATTCACTCCCCGGCGACGATTTCGCACACGCTGGGCATCCGTGTCCACGCAAAGCATGAGACAGGCTGCCAAGACGATAAAGGGGACAATTCTATGTAGTTTGTTTTGCGTCATTCTTTTCTATCTTTCGCTTCAAGAGGGCAAAATTAAGCATTATCTGCCAATAATATAAGAATTTACCCGAAATTTAATTTATTTTTAAGGGTTACAAGAAGCGTTCACACCAATTATTGAAGCGAATGATACCTTCTTCGCCATACTTGGAGATGCTTTTCAAAGCTCTCTCCACACTTTTTTCGGTATCAAGATGCGTCTTGGAGAAAAACTTGTCGGCAAAGCAAATGACCTGTTCTTCCAATGAGACAGGCACCATCTCCCGATGAGGAACCGGAAGGTTCTGCGCCAAGATACCCTGCAAGGAAAGGCCTGCCCCCGTATGCCGTTCGCACACCATGGCATGACGCAGGTATCCTTCTTCCTGCATCAACTGGGAACCCAAATAGCCATGACATATATAAGGATGGGTGCCATGACAATGTATACCGGGAGCATCGGTCAGGAAAACCCCGATATCGTGAAGCATTGCGGCTTCTTCCAGAAACTGCCTGTCGAGTTCCAGTTCGGGATGGCGATCGGCAATCCAGAGCGCCTTGTCGGCCACCGAACGGCTATGGGTAAGCAAGATGTGCTTCAACTCATTGTCTTGAGGGTAATATTTATCGATAATAGCAAGTGCATCCATTTTCTATATTCTCCATATTTTTTTTGCAATAATACGAAATAATCTTCATTTCAAAAAAGATTCTTAAGATTTTATTCTGAAACGCCCGAACTTGTCCATTTGTCGGGATTTATGGCAACTTTAGGCTTAAAATCAGAAAATCCGGCTGTATTTTCCTTGTTTTCAGTAAAAATGGCTAACTTTGCAGAATATATATATGATACTGAACAGAAATTACATAATCATCCTCCTATGCTGCCTTTGGTCTGCCTTGCCATGCATTCATCTGCATGCACAGGGACGGGACTTTACGGTGGTAATCGACCCTGGCCACGGGGGACGAGACCCTGGTGCCATCGGTAAGCGAGGCAAAGAGAAGACCATCAACCTGAACGTGGCCTTAAAGTTAGGAAAACTCATCCAGGAGAATTGCCCGGATGTGCGTATCGTCTATACCCGTAACAAGGACGTGTTCGTGGGCTTGGACAAACGGGCACAGATAGCCAACAATGCCAAGGCCGACCTCTTCATCTCCATCCACACCAATGCGGTAGCCCGCGGAAGGACGGTAAGAGGAACTGAAACCTATACCCTCGGTCTTCACAAGACAGATGAAAATCTGGAAGTGGCAAAGCAGGAAAACTCGGTAATCCTTATCGAGAGCGATTATGAACAACGCTATGCCGGCTTCAACCCCAACTCTTCGGAAAGTTACATCATCTTCGAATTCTTGCAAGACAAGAATATGGAAAAGAGTGTCCAACTGGCTACACTCATCCAGCGCCAATTCAAGAATACGGCCAAACGTATAGATAAGGGCGTACACCAAGCCGGATTCCTCGTCCTGAGAGAAACTACCATGCCGGGCGTATTGGTGGAATTGGGATACATCTCCACCCCAGACGAAGAACGTTACCTGCTATCCGAAGCCGGAACAAGCGCTTTGGCCAAAAGTATCTATCAGGCATTCCTCAGCTACAAGGGTGAAAGCCACACCCCGATAGCCAAGAACAAGGTTGTAGCTACCACCAAGCCCAAACAAACGAAGCCCCAAGAGAAGCCATCCGTCTCTACCCAAAAGGAAACCACGGACAAACCTGTATTCAAAATACAGATTCTGACCTCGGACAAGAAGCTCGCATCGGGCAACAAGCAATTCAAGGGCCTCTCGCCTGTGGATTATTATCAAGAAAAAGGTATCTATAAATATACATACGGTGCCAGCACCGATTATAATAAAGTATTAAGAACCAAGAAGCAAATCAGTGCCAAATTCAAGGGAGCATTCATCATCGCCTTCAAGAACGGAAAGAAAATGGATGTAAACCAAGCAATCAAGGAATTCAAGAACAACAGATAAATAACTAAGTAAAGACTCCGATTATGATGAGAAAAGAAGTAAAAATAGGTTTGATAGGCATCATCGCCATTGCCATGCTTATCTTAGGTATCAACTATTTGAAAGGTGCTCGCATGTTCCAGAGCTCAAGCTACTACTATGTGGAATTTACCGACATCAACGGATTGGCCACATCAAGCCCGGTATTTGCCAGTGGGTTAAAGATTGGATTGGTAAGAGACATCCAGTACAATCATGCTAACCCAGGTCATGTAGTGGTGGAAGTAGAGATGGACGATGAAATGAACATCCCTCAAGGAAGTAAGGGAGAATTGGTGACAGACATGTTGGGAACCGTCAAGATGAACCTCATCCTGGATCTGAAAAGCAAGGAATATTATGTCCCAGGCGACACGTTGCCAGGCTATGTGAACAATGGTTTGATGGGGGTAGCCGAAGGCATCATGCCCAAGGTAGAGCAAATCATGCCCAAAATGGACTCTATCCTTCACTCGCTGAACCAATTGTTGGCTCACCCGGCACTGACCGCTACCGTTGAGAATGCAGAGAAATTGACATCCAACCTGAATGTCACTACACAGCACTTGAACCAACTGATGAAAAACGACCTTCCGCAAATCACCAACCGCATGGTGACCCTTGCAGACAACTTTACTGTCATCAGCGAAAACCTGAAAGACATAGACTATGCCGATACTTTCCGCAAGATTGACTCTACCTTATATAATGTAAAGGTATTGACCGGCAAACTGAATAGCAAGGACAACACGGTAGGCTTACTCTTCAACGATCCTACCCTATACAATAACTTGAGCACAACTACCGCCAATGCGGCTTCCCTCCTGGAAGATTTGCAGGCTCACCCGAAGCGCTACGTACACTTCTCCCTTTTCGGAAAGAAAGATAAGGCCGTAAGCAAGTAATATAGAAATCCTCTAAATAAAAGAACGGAATGGTTTTTCCATCAAACCACTCAAAATGTGGCTAAGACAAGATAGAAAAACCATTCCGTTCTTTGTCCTAGAAAAATAGCTTTTAATTATAGCGCTTATTTTCAAGGGTTTAGAAATACACAAGTCTTTATTTCGTCTTTTTTTAGGACAAAATCATAACCCCTTGAAATTAAACCATTTATCATTTCAAGGAAAAAAGCAAGAAAAAAACCATTTGTTTTTATAGAAATTCCTTCGGAAATTTGCATCAGTAGAAATCTCGTTTGGATTAATAAATGCACAGTATGATTGAGAAAGACCACATCGGTTTATGGAACAGTTGTCTCCAGATGATTCATGACAATGTCCCAGAAATGACCTTTGAAACATGGTTCAAGCCTATTGTACCACTGAAGTACGAAGACAAGGCTTTGACCATCGGAGTACCGAGCCCTTTCTTCTATGAATTCTTAGAAGAAAAGTTCGCGGACTTGCTGCGTGCTACCCTCAACAAGCAAATTGGTGAAGGTACACGATTGATGTATAGCGTACTCACCGACAAGACCAATCATATATCCGTAAACATGGTAGGCCAAAATCGTTCATCTGCGATTCCGGCTCCAACCACTGTGCGCAATGCAAACAAGGCTCCTAATCCGATGCAAGCACCTGCTCCGCAGGATTTGGACCCACACTTGAATCCAAACTACAATTTCGAGAACTTCATCAAAGGTACAAGCAACGAATTTTCACGCACCGTAGCCGAAACCGTAGCCAAGAATCCAGCCAAGACATTCAACCCCTTGTTTCTCTATGGTCCATCAGGTGTGGGCAAGACCCACTTGACTAACGCCATCGGTACACGTATCAAGGAACTTTATCCAGAAAAGCGTGTGCTCTATGTATCTGCACACTTATTGCAAGTGCAATATACAGACTCGGTAAGAACCAACAACTACAATAGTTTCATGAAGTTCTATCAAGATATCGATGTCCTGATTGTGGATGATATCCAGGAATTTGCCGGTTTGACAAAGACACAGAATACATTCTTCCACATCTTCAACCATCTTCACCAGAACAGAAAACAATTGATCCTGACTTCTGACCGTGCCCCTATCATGCTCCAAGGTATGGAAGAACGCATGTTGACACGTTTCAAATGGGGATTGGTGGCTGAAATGGAAAAGCCGGACAAGGAACTCCGCAAGAACATCCTTCTGAACAAGATTCACCGCGATGGTTTGAACATTCCTGAAAATGTCATCAATTTCATTGCAGAGAACGTTAATGAAAGCGTGCGTGAATTGGAAGGCATCATCAATTCCTTGTTGGCACGCTCCATCTTGCTCAAACGCGAAATTGACATGGACTTGGCCGAACGCATTGTCCGTGAAACAGTACGCATCATCGAAAACAAGCCATTGACTATCGAAGAAATCGTGGATAAAGTATGCGAACATTATAAGGTAGACCCATCTGTTCTCCACTCCAAATCAAGAAAGCGTGAGATTGTACAAGTACGTCAGATTGCCATGTTCTTGGTCAAGAAGCACACGGACATCTCCACATCCAAGATTGGTCATTTCATCGGAAACAGAGACCATGCCACCGTACTTCATGCATGCAAGATAGTAAAGGACTTGGTAGAAGTGGACAAAGATGCAAAAGCTGAAATCGAAGAAATAGAAATGTCATTCAGAACTAAATAAAGTAAAAAGAGGAACATCGCTTGGCTTTGTTCCTCTTTTTCTATTCTTACTTTCTGAATCCCTGCTGCTTGAGTGTCTTCTTCAATACCTCAGACATAAATTCATTGTCGGCCTTCTTATAACGGAGATCCGTAAATACCTGCGCCAACGTTTCCTTATTATTAATGGTCACAAAATGCTGGTTTTCCGGCATAGCTTCTTTTGCCGAATAAATCCGGTCGATATCTTCCGATGTATAGTCGTGATATACTTCTTCATGCAAGATTCCTTCCAAAGGCAAACGCTCCGGCTGAGCGGGACATTCATCCGGATAACCTACCGTAATGGTAGCCACAGGCATAACCAATTCCGGCAATTGCAGAACATCCACAATCTTGTCGGGATTATAAACCGTAGTACCCAAATAGCAAATACCCAAACCATGAGCCTCTGCCAACGTACAGAAGTTCTGGGTTACAAGTAAAGCATCACTTGCCGCATTAATAAAGGAAATAGGGTTATCGTATCCCGGCTCTGCCTTTCTGCATCTGCACCACTTGCTGAAGCGATTAAAGTCTGCACAGAAAGTCAACACTACGGGAGCCATTGTTACCATCGGCTGATTGAAATGAGCCGGTGCCAGCTTCTCCTTCATCTGTTGATCACGAGTAATCACCACACTATACAACTGCATGTTCCCCATGGTAGAAGCGCGGAAGGCCTCTTCCAACAATTCATTCAATAAGGTTGCCGGAATTTCTTCCTGCTTATACTTACGGATAGTCCGTCTATTCTTTATACAATCCATATTTTTACTTTTTCTGCAAACATACATATTTTTCTCCACATATGCTAAAACCAGAGCATCCTTTTGAACCTCATTTCATCTTTTTATTAACTGGTCAAAACAAGCAACTTTCAAAAACGGAAAACTTTTCGACTTTTCAAAAATATTAAATCGCTAATATTCAATAACTTAAGATTTATAAACAGAAAACTTTTAAATTGTTAATAACTTTTTTATTGTTTATTTTGTCAATTCAACAAGCATTCATATCTTTGCACCTGCATTTATTATGAAGGCGAAATCATCTACAACTGGACAGAATATTTAACATTAAATCAAAATAACCTAAAAGTGGAAAAGCAAACCTACACCTACGATGAAGCCTTTGCAAAATCATTGGAATATTTCAAAGGCGATGAATTGGCTGCAAGAGTTTGGGTAAACAAATATGCAGTGAAAGATTCTTTCGGAAACATCTATGAACAGTCTCCGGAAGATATGCATTGGCGTATTGCCAATGAAGTGGCACGTATAGAAGCTAAGTACAAAAACGGGCTGAGCGCTCAAGAACTATTCGACTTGTTCGACCACTTCAAGTACATCGTACCTCAAGGAAGTCCGATGACGGGTATCGGAAACGATTTCCAAATAGCCTCTTTATCCAATTGTTTCGTTATCGGTATTGATGGTGCAGCCGATTCGTATGGTGCCATCATCCGCATCGATGAAGAACAGGTGCAACTCATGAAACGCCGTGGTGGTGTAGGCCATGACTTGTCGCACATCCGTCCGAAAGGTTCCCCAGTCAAGAACTCTGCACTGACTTCTACTGGTTTGGTTCCTTTCATGGAGCGTTATTCTAACTCTACCCGTGAAGTAGCTCAGGACGGTCGTCGTGGTGCCTTGATGCTGAGTGTATCCATCAAGCATCCGGATTCGGAATCGTTCATTGATGCCAAGATGACTGAAGGTAAAGTTACGGGTGCCAATGTATCGGTTAAGTTGGACGATGCCTTCATGCAAGCTGCGGTAGATGGTACTCCATACGTACAAAGATACCCTATCGATGCAACCGAGCCTCAATTCACCAAGGAAATTGACGCTACTGCTCTTTGGAAGAAGATTGTCCACAATGCTTGGAAATCAGCAGAACCTGGCGTTTTGTTCTGGGACACGATTCTTCGTGAATCAGTGCCTGATTGCTATGCCGACTTAGGAGTCCGTACGGTTTCTACAAACCCTTGTGGTGAAATTCCACTTTGTCCGTACGACTCATGCCGCTTGTTGGCTATCAACCTTTATTCATATGTAGTCAATCCATTTACCAAGGATGCTTACTTTGACTTCGACTTATTCAAGAAGCATGTTGGATTGGCTCAACGCATCATGGATGACATCATCGACCTCGAATTGGAAAAGATCGAGAAGATTATGGAAAAGATTGAATCCGACCCTGAAGGCGAGGAAGTAAAGGGAGCTGAAAGACACTTATGGGAAAAGATTTATAAGAAGAGTGGACAAGGTCGTCGTACCGGAGTTGGTATTACTGCCGAAGGCGATATGATTGCTGCTATGGGCTTGCGTTATGGCACGGAAGAAGCAACCGCTTTCTCGGAAGAAGTACACAAGATTGTAGCCATAGAAGCATATCGTTCATCCGTAAACATGGCTAAGGAACGTGGTGCATTCGCCATCTACGATTGGGAACGCGAAAAGAACAATCCGTTCATCAACCGTATTAAGGAAGCCGAACCAGCTCTTTATGAAGAAATGAAGCAGTATGGTCGCCGTAACATTGCATGTTTGACCATCGCTCCTACTGGTACTACCAGTTTGATGACGCAAACCACTTCGGGCATCGAACCTGTCTTCATGCCAGTCTACAAGCGTAGAAGAAAAGTAAATCCGAATGATCCACAAGTGCATGTAGATTTCGTGGATGAAACCGGCGATGCATTCGAAGAATACATTGTCTATCACCATAAGTTCCTCACCTGGATGGAAGCCAACGGATTCGACACTCAAAAACGCTATAGCCAAGCAGAAATCGACGATTTGGTTGCTCAATCTCCTTATAACAAAGCCACTTCGAACGACGTGGACTGGCTGATGAAGGTAAAGATGCAAGGCAGAATCCAAAAATGGGTAGACCACTCTATCAGTGTGACCATCAACCTTCCGAGTGATGTCGACGAAGACTTGGTAAACCGCCTCTATGTAGAAGCATGGCGTTCAGGATGTAAAGGATGTACCGTATACCGTGACGGTTCTCGCTCTGGTGTCTTGATTTCAACCAAGGAGAACAAGAAGCAAGAAGTACCTATCTGCAAACAACCGGATGTAGTGGAAGTTCGTCCTAAAGTATTGGAAGCCGATGTCATCCGTTTCCAGAACAACAAGGAAAAATGGGTAGCTTTCGTAGGCTTACTCGATGGTCATCCATACGAAATCTTCACCGGTCTCCAAGACGATGAAGAAGGTATCTTGTTGCCAAAGTCAGTAACCAGCGGTCGCATCATCAAGAATGTGGACGAAGACGGACACAAGCATTACGACTTCCAGTTCGAGAACAAGCGTGGTTATAAGACTACCATCGAAGGGTTGTCTGAAAAGTTCAACAAGGAATATTGGAACTATGCCAAGTTGATTTCAGGCGTGCTTCGTTGGCGTATGCCTATCGACCGTGTCATCAAGTTGGTAGACTCTCTCCAATTGGACAGCGAAAACATCAATACCTGGAAGAATGGCGTGGAACGCGCCTTGAAGAAATACGTAGTAGATGGTACCAAGGCAGAAGGTCAGAAATGTCCTAACTGCGGCCAGGAAACATTGATTTACCAAGAAGGCTGCTTGATTTGCAAGAGCTGTGGTACATCACGTTGCGGATAACCAAACATTATCAACCTAATATATAGTGTCATTCTGAGCATCGCGAAGAATCTCAGAATGACACCTTTATTTTTTCACCATGCAAGCTACTGACATGTACATCAAGATGGAAGGAATGAAGTTCTACGCCTTCCATGGAGTGCTCCCGCAAGAAAACCAAGTGGGTGCCTATTTCTATATAGACTTGAAACTGAAAACAAACTTCATCCATGCGGCAGAAACAGACGAGCTGGAAGGAACCATTAGTTATGCTGATGTCCATGCAATCGTCAAAGAAGAAATGGCCATTCCATCCCAATTATTGGAACACGTTTGCCACCGAATAGCCAAAAGGCTCTTTCAACATTTCCCTTCCATAGAATCGATGGATATTTGCCTCAACAAAGAAAATCCCCCCATGGGAGCCTGTGCGAAAAGCATTGGCGTGGAAGCACACTATACGGCATAAATATAACATACCTATATAAATAGACTTCCGATTATGGTAAACTTTTGTTTTCTATAATCGGAAGTCTATTATTAGTTTATAACCTCGTCATTTCACCAACTCTACGCCCTCCGGCACTTGAATATCCGAACGGATTTTCCCGTTTGAGTCTTTTTCATGACGAACCTTAATAACCCCATAAGGTGTCGGAAAAGTTCCTTCTACCCAATTAAGATTACCCAAGTGAGGAACGATGCGAACCTTCTTGAATCCTGGTTCCACAACCTCTACCCCAAGCACATGTCGGCTCAACCAAGCGGTAGGACCCGATGCCCAACCATGGCACAAGCTATGACGGAAACCTACATAGCAATAATCGCCATAAGAACGATGTACATCTACCTTGCCTTCCGGTACCAACTCGTCAATGCGAGCAGCATTCTTTGTCCATTCGATGTTGAAATCTTCCCAGAAAGTAGTAGCTCCCAAATCGAGCATCGCACCCCAATATTCGCTGATGATGTCCATCGCTCCTTGGTAGTTACCGGCCATAGCCATGGCTTCCAACATATAGTAACCATAGAAGGTCGAGAAGTTCTGCGAACCGCCTACGCTCAACACTTCCTTGTCAGCCTTTTCAGCCTTCATCAATCCCGCCAAAGCCATGAGGGCTGCTCCTTGCTTGGATTGGTTATGGTCAGGTACATATTTCTTCAATTTCTTGGAAGCCTTGGCACAACGCTCTGCCAACTCCTTATCGCCCAACGCCAGCGCCATTTCATTTCCAGCATCCATCGCCATTACCATCAGTGCTTGCAATCCGGCATCTACACCTTTCACATTCGGAGAAGAAGGCCAGTCGAGGAATCGGGTTCCATCCAGCATTTCTTTGCCCTTATCATCAATCTTAGTTATCAAATGATTGAACAAAGTCGTCATATATTCCTTCTGTTCCTGCAAGTAGGCCAAATTTCCTTGGTAACGATACCAGTCGCGATGAATCAACAACCACCAGATAGAATAAGAACTGATACCATTCATCCAATTAGGAACTGGAGTGGTATCACGAATCAAATCCAAGCTCTTTGGAATCACCTCATTGTAACCGAAAACGGTATTCACGGTCATAAGTTCGGGATGCAAGTCGCCAATCCAAACCAAGCGGTCGCGCTTCACACCATCCCAAATGAATTCCTGCATATTGAGGTGAACGGTATAGGCACCAGTCATCCAAATGTTGTTCAAGCGCTCATTGTCCGACTTGAATGAACCAAGGTAAGGAATGTCCCGATAACCGAAAGTTGCACGAAGTTCCTTCAAACTTAGCTCTACATTCGGCTCTTCCAAATCAATACGGACAAAGCGGAATCCGGAGTTACCGATTTCAGCTACACCCAACCAAGGCAATGTCAATTGGAAATCACGGATGGCATGGTCGTTGGTTGCTCCATTCTCCGGAGTAATGTCACACATGGCTTCCGAAACCGATTCACCGAAACGAACACGCACCTTCACTTCTTTCTGCGAAGAACGTCCGGTAACCACCTGGATACCTCCTTGCAATTCACGTCCGAAATCCAACAAGAACGAAGCTTTTCCAGTAGCCCCATTCTTGATTCGGGTTATTTGGCCATCGAACAAATCGGCTTGCCAATTCCCCTTCAAAAGCAAGTTTTCCAACCCCTCGATAGATGAATCCCCGGTCGTTTCCTGCCATACGATTCGAGTAGCTGGAAGATAAGCAATGGTACGGCTACTTATTTGCACATTTCCTTTCGTGTCCGCCTGCCACACAGGGGGCAATAAAGGTTGTGCCTGCGCAACAGCGCAAACACATACCAAACCTATTACACTAAAGAATCGTTTCATTATTTCGGCAAATTAAACACTACCGACATTTCTTTCATCTGTTCATCGCTCATTCCTTCCGGTTCGAAGCCCATATTCTTGGCTGCGATGTAAATCTGTGCCGACTTGTTCAATACATCCACTTGGTCGAAAGCCAACATCACATCTACATCCACGGCAAAGACACCATGCTTTTCCCACATCACTACATCGTAATCCGCCAATTCATCGATAGTGGCATTTGCCAATTCCACTGAGCCCGGAAGTGTGTAAGGTACAATACCTAAACCTCTTGGACAGAATGCCTTGGTTTCTGGAATCATGCTCCAAAGCAAGTGAGTAGCTACATCTTTTTCCAAATACTTCGGATTGTGCGACATCGCCACCAGTTCGATAGGGTGCGTATGCACTGAAGCACGATATGGCGAACCCTTGCTCAACAAATCGTTGTGTACACTGAGATGAGAAGGCAATTCTGAAGTAGGCTTCACCGGATTGTCTGCAATGATGACATACGAAGCACAATCATCCAAAATACGGATAATGGAACCGTTCTCCATCGGCCAACGGGCCAAGTCACGCATACGACGGTTGTTACCCTTGCAGAAAAAATAGCATCCCTTCAAATAGGGCAAAGTAGCACCGATTGGATAAACTTCACTGATAGCCGGCATCTGGCGGATTTCATCGTCCACCCATTCGGTAATGTTAATGGTAATGTTACCACCGTTACGTTCTGCCCAACCTTTTTCCCACAAATATCCAGCTACTTCAGCTACCTTATTTACTTCACGTGCCAATGCCGGACGATTATTTAATATTGAATTCATATCTGAGTTATGAGTTTATAAGTTATGAGTTATTTTAGTAATTCGGGTAAGAAAGAAGAAACGATCAGCACAAGCAAACCCGCTACCAATACGGTAATGGTCTTGGAAGAACATCCCTTCCATTCCTTCAAAATGATTCCCCATACATTGGAGAA